>Ga0255756_1000098_pt1 | contig 92183 bp, 75 predicted proteins | sample 011ome_20_FD_179956 | JGI IMG/M metagenome (GOLD analysis project Ga0255756, IMG submission 179956) | Coastal salt marsh microbial communities from the Groves Creek Marsh, Skidaway Island, Georgia - 011509CT metaG (version 2) | ecosystem: Environmental > Aquatic > Marine > Intertidal zone > Salt... | reverse complement strand
GCGCACGCGTTGTCGTCGACGTCGTCTCCGTCGTCGCACTCTTCCCCGTCGTCCACCACGCCGTTGCCGCAGGCGGCGGTGGCGGCCGTGTCGGCTTCGGCCGCGTTCCACAGCGCGTTGGCCCCGTAGAACGCGGCTGGGTCCGACGCACAGTACATCTCCACCTCCACCGGGCCGGCGTCGCCACACTTGTAGCTCGCGCAACAACCGGTTTGGGCCCCGTAGTCTCCGCACATCGCTTTGACGGGCGGCCAGGTCTGGTTTGCGCACGCGTCGGTCAGCGGCGTGTCGGGGTCGGTGGTCGACGGCCGCAGCTCCAGCGTGCTGCCGTTCCGCATCAGGACTTCGCCCCAGAATTCAACCAGAGTGGCGTAGGCCTGGTTGGAGGCGTTGACGAAAAGCGCCTGGAAGGCCTGCAGCTGCGTTTCGTTGGTTTCTATGCCTTGGTCGGACAGCAAGTGCTTTAAAGCGTCGGGTGGGACTGTGCCGAGCTGTGTGTCGGTGGTGGCGAAGTTTTGGAACGCGTCTTCAACGTCTTGGGCTTTCCCGGCCACTGTTTTCGTACAGTCGTTGGCGCACGCGTTGTCGTCGACGTCGTCTCCGTCGTCGCACTCTTCCCCGTCGTCCACCGCGCCGTTGCCGCATAGAGCTCTTTTTTGCACATCGAGTGCATACTTTTGAAAACTATTGCTCGCTTCGTCGAAAAAGTTAGTCTCGTTACCACAGTGTAAACCAGGGTGTTGTTGGTTATTTATGCACCTATACATGGTACAACATTCTGTTGTTTGGGTTGGTTCATTTCCAAATGTTGCACACATGCTGTTCTTCGGCGGCCAGGAGTTGCAGTTGTCGACTGTCAATCTTCTGCGTGTAGGGGGTGCATTCGTGGAACCGAACGTTGCGATGTTCACTGGTATTCGCATTGGGTCTTGTTCCTGCGTCTGGGTCATTTGTTGCTGCACTCCGGGGAATATCACAGCGTTGACAACAACTGCTACCTGTGCATCTGTTATGTTGTTCAAGTATTGTTTCGTTTCGTAAATCGTTGTCAGGCTTGCTGATACGTTGTACGGTATATGTTCTAGCATCGTGCTCAAAATTCGTATGGGTGTGTTTAAAAATATGGTACTAGACAGAGATGCTTCTGTGATGTTGTTCAGTCTTTGAAAAGTATCGAGGGCGAGCTCAACCGACTGATGTGGACTGGCACAGGTACAGGCATTCTGATATTGTTGTAAAATCGTGTCGCATATTGTGGTCGCGCCACATTGTTCATTGCCGCAATTATTGTTCTCCCACTGCATGAACAAATCATCGCAAGGCAAGTTGGTTGCTTTTGTAAGCATGAATGTCATTACCAAAAAATAAACTGTTCGCATCATTGAGTAGTGTAAGCCGGTTTATATAGTGATATTTTTGGAAGGCATTTCGAAAAGTACCGTATATATATACATCGCTGTGTAGTTGAATGAAGACGAGTATCGTCATGTTGGCGTTTCAATTTGCGTTGTTTCAAATGTGTCGAGTCCGTGGTGCGTCATGTGGCGCAGGTAAGTGGGAAAGTGTATCTGACACTTGTTCGTTGTGCAACGGGGGGAACCAAACGCAAAGTTGTACCACTTGTTCTGCGGGCAAATGGTCCAACGGCACTGGACTAACTGCCGACGCTGAGTGCGAACTCTGTCCGAATGGCAAATACTCAGACGTCAGAGGGCTCACGCACAAGACGCAGTGTAATAATTGTCCTGTAGGATACAGTGGGGCCAAATTTGGTGTTTTGACCCCACTGGGTGCGACATATTGTGTGTCGAATAAGCCAACTGTGGTTGCCGACGGAGTGCGGTGGATAAACGATCGGTTCAGCCGTTTCAAGACTATACCGGTGTATGTGGGTCAGTCAGTGTTCACAACCGGGGTGACTTTTAGTTTATTGTACGACCCCAACAACTCATTTACTGTGGACACTTTCACGGGCGAAGTGATGTTCAAAGCCATGCCAAAACACGATGAGCAAAATAGGTATATGTTTACGATACAATCGCAAAACGTTTTGGGGAATCGTTTTGTGTCGAACGTTACAGTTCACGTGTGCGGGCCGTTTGAAACATCCGAAAGTCAATGCTCAGAAAATACCGCGTTAATAATAGCGAAACGAACCTCTGATGCACGTAAATCAGGATTTGTAGAGAGAACAATTAGTGGAGATGTACAAGCGAAGTTACCGTTGCGCTCTGTAAACCCATGTGGTAAGGATAAGCTTTCGCAGATGAAGGTGAGATTGTCAGTCCTGATTGAGGTCAACCCCAGCAACATAAATGTGTGGTGCAAGGGCGAGAGGAATGTTAAAGCACGTCGGCTACGGCATGACACTTTGCACCGCCGGCTTAATGACATGACGTACACTTTTGAGTATACTGTTGTCATACCTGGCGACCCGTCTGTTGTCGAATCGGTCACTGTCCAGCTTAATGCGCATGAAACTTGGGAAGACAGTATCGCTGCCGCGACGGGCGAGGACGCTGGCGATATAGCGATTGTATCAGTAAAGGTGGCCATCGAGTCAGCGCCCGCACATCGCACTAAAACGTACCATAGCAAGTATACACGGGCATCTCGCGTGTACCGCGGGTTGCGTTTTCCCATTCCAGAAGGACTGGGTATGCTTGGCGAAGGCACTGTTAGTGGCACTTTGTATCTGAATACTGAAGCACCAATGCACGTTCATGTAACAAACGTGCCGTCTCCGGGTGTTCGAGGATGTACACCACTCGTTTCGTTTTACACACAAGTGCTGGACCATTTGCTTTCAACATTGCCGTATTCGGTTCGTCAATACACGTCGAGTACTGGTGACCAACAAGAACTTGAAGGCCTTCGTGTTGATATTGAGAACGCTCAAAAGGACTTGCATTCCGTCAAAGTGTTTTGTGGTGATTTGTCCAAAGCGTTAAAAATACGAAGAAATGTGTACCATGCCTACACGTCAGCATGGGCATCCATGCGCTTTGGTTCGGGAACACTATCGAAGTATGGACACAGCGTTTCGAAACGAAAGCTTTCGAGTCAGCATTGGTTGGCGGCGTTTACGATTCCGAACGCACCGACAGAAAGCGTTACGCATTCTGATATCGTGAAGCAAGTACTACGTGCCAGTGAGACGAATGCAGATGTTCTTGTTGAGATTTTGAGGTAGAAAGAGCATTCGCATGTTATTGTGAAAACTAATTAAGTCGCTTTCGATTATAATTTTAAGGCTAAAGTGTACGTTTGACCTGTTCTATCGCGTTCTCAATACCCTCAACTTTCAAGTTCAAGAACGCGTACATGAGCTTCGTGGGTTCTTGCGACCATTGATACGTGATATCGGGCGCTGCTTCGCATAGTATATGCAATGTAAGACCCGTGTAAACTTTCATAAGCAACCGTGGAGGTTGTTCAATGATGAAATCCCAGAGCAAAAATATATTGTCGAACACAACGGTCTGGACAAACCAAATCATAAACCATTTGACTGTGACCAGACAAGAAAACTCTTCGACGCGATGACTGAGTATGGACTCGAGTTTGGGTCTTTTTCGTTTGAGTTGCTTGTGAAATTGTGCTAACCAATCTCTCCTCATCCAGTGAAACCACGTGACGTTGAAATCTGGCATCGTAGGTCGTATGAGACCCACGATTCTTACAAAACACCACCATGTGTCGGGTTCGACATGTTCAGTATCCTTGAACACGTGCCAAAGTACGGCCATGATATAATTGAATCCTTGAAGGTACGAGTCCGCGCGGTGGACTGCGGCGTAAGATATCAATAACTTTTGTATACTGTGTATGTTTGAGCGAATTTCAGATTGCTTTGGAAATGTTCTCGGCATGTCGGCTTGAATAGTTTGTAACGCGGATGCAGGCACGTCTTTTCGACCTTGTACATAATTGTAGTATATTTCACGTTTTGTGTCCACATCCTGGCCAATGAGTTTGACGCGCCACTTCTCGTGGCGTCGCATTTGTATTCACCCACTCCACTAAATAGGTGCACAAACGAATCCATATTTTTTCTGTTTGTGAGTATTTCAGGGCCCAATGTTCATGAAACATGATGAAAGCAGCTCTTATTTTGGCGACGACTTTGTCTGTCGCATTTGGCCTTGAGTTGACGCCCGAAACGTGGGATACACAGACCTCCGGTAAGACTGTGTTTGTGAAGTTCTTTGCGCCGTGGTGCGGTCACTGCAAAGCCATGAAGCCGGCTTGGGATACTCTGATGAACGAGTACGCTGATTCCAGCACTATTTTGGTGGCAGATGTGGATTGCATCGGCGCTGGAAAACCACTTTGCGACGAGGTAGGGGTGAAAGGATTTCCCACGATAAAATTTGGAGACCCAGGCAACTTGGAAAGTTACAAAGGTGGACGCGACGTCGAATCGTTGAAAAATTTCGCTTCGGAATTGACACCGGCGTGCAACGTTGCAACGCTCGAAAACTGCTCCGAGAAACAGAAGGAAACAGTCACAGAGCTGCAATCCCTGGCAGTAGAAGAGCTGCAGGAGAAAATAGACACCGAAAACGTCAAGCGCGAACAAGCAGAAACCGAGTTTCAAAATGCAGTCAAGAAGCTTCAAGCTCAGTACCAAGCACTCGTATCTGAAAAAGACAACACACTTTCTGAACTGAAGAAGGAATACAACGTCGCCCTTGTGAAGGACATTATACGGACCAAAAAGAGCACGAATAACGAGCTTTAAGCTTTATATTTTTATAGCGTTCCTCGGTATTTAAACACTAACAGCGACAAATACACTTACTACAGTAATATATAAACGATTTTTAAAAAAAATTCGAACAGGACACTTCTACTATATAAAGCCCACTGCGTCAGGATGTTTAGACTGTAATGTCATCCTCACAAAAACCCAAATTCAAAAAACGCAAGCGCAATAGCTTCACTCCCGCGCCGGGTATTGGCATGGCATCGCCGAATGATGGCGGCATGGGCGCAGCGTCTGGGTTTAATATGGCTAATTACAACCCTATGAGTATTGTGAACGCGTTCAAAAATGCCGACTATAGTAAAATTGGCTACGGGAAAGCCGGTACACTCGACCCAAAAAAAGAACAGGAACTCATCGAAGAATCTCATAAGTACTCGGTGGAAAGATTCGAGGATACCAGCGCGCGGTTCGAAAGCATGCTGAGTGGATACGTCGAAGCGTCAAACCAAATGGGCATCGTCTCGGCTTTAATAATGGGCACTTGTGTCGGGCTGTTAGCGTCATTGATAGGTCATTGGTGGGATAATGTCGACAGTGGTGTAAGTCGGTGGAAGATTGAGACATTCGTCGCGCTTTCAATCGTTGACATTTATTTGTCATTGGCGGCGGTGGTGTGGTCTTTCGCTTATTCGAACAAATACACTCTTGTGATGCATGCATGGGCAAGCGAGGCCTGCGACGTTCGGTGGACATATACAAATTACCTTCGCGACCGGCGAGACTTAGAGCTCGAATTTAAATGTAAAATGACCAGTTCACTGGTGGAGGAACACGATGCGGAAACATCTCTTCTGTACGTTCTCACACAGTTGACAACATTCGTCTTCCCATTCACTTGCATGTTTGCCGCGTTGGTTTCGATGTCAGAAAACGATATCGAACGCGGCGCTGTCGAACATTTCGAACGCATGGACGGTGAACATATCGACCCTTTCGAGACCGTGATGATATCTATGATGGCGCTGTTCACACTTGGGTATATGGTTCTGAGTATAACTGGGTGCTGGAAACTGAATCAATCCAGAGGGAAGGTCAAAGGGGTGAGGACGTTGAAATCGTGGGCAGACGTGTTAGACCAGCTCGTGTTGCAGATGTATTGGGACGTGAAGGATAACATAGCGAAATTACACGGCGAAACCCCAACAAAGTCAAAGCATAGGTCAGACATAAATTTCGCCTGCGATGCTACCAGAAACGAAAATGTAAGACAAGCGAATAGTGGCGACCGACTGTATCGCAAAGCGAGTGGTGAGACAAAAGTAGCAGCAGAAACGACATCAAACAGGTACGTAGCCGGTGCGCTTTCAGGGAGTCAACAACAAGCGATGGCCGCCACGAACACCCCGCGAAGAACGCGGCGACAAATAAAAGCGCGGCGACAAAGAAAATCAAACTTCATAAGGCACAACAATGGCGGCGCACAAAAATCCCAGAATGGCGGCGCACAGAATGACGGCGTACAAAACTCCCAGTATGGCGGCGAACAAAAATCCCAGAATGGCGGCGAACAAAAATCCCAGAATGGCGGCGAACAAAAATCCCAGAATGGCGGCGAACAAAACTCCCAGAATGGCGTCGTACAAAACTCCCAGAATGGCGACGCACAAAACTCCCAGAATGGCGACGCACAAAACTCCCAGAATGGCGACGCACAAAACTCCCAGAATGGCGGCGAACAAAAATACCAGAGTGAAAGCACAACGGAGAGACTTTTATTTTAATTTAAATTAAATTAATCTCGGCCGCCGCGAATTCATTTTTGCCAGAATGTTCACAATTATTCTCTCGTTATGCCACGTCGCCGGATGGGTCTATTTGCAGTTGTGGGTCTCTGTCGTCACTGGTGCTGTGTCTGTCAGGCGACCGGAACATTCCCTAACCATAGAAGATACGCAGATTCCCCTGGTGGCGGCGGTATGAACAACATGTCCAATATGTCGCTCGAACTGGCATCGGGGTATCGACGGTGCATTTCTTCGGCCAGTGCCCGGCAGTAACGGGCGGCGACCGGAGACGATTCGAGAGCTTGGCGCACCCCCTCGATGGTCCATGGCACTTGCACCATGCTCCAGTCCAGATTTTGACCCATAATGTTGTACAATAATATACGCGCGGCAGTTGGAGACACCCAAACAGTCAATCCGGCACGGATACTCATGCCAAATATCTTCAGTAAAGTCGCGTATAAAGACCCCGACCAGTCACAGAACATAATGTGGCCGCCCACAGAACAGGATTTTCGAAAATTAGCTGGTGATGCGGCCAGAGAGCGCGGCGAGGACACCTGTGTGTTGGTGTATTGGTCGAACCCTAGCATCATGATTTTTGACCCCATGGTTTTCGCCCATACAGAATACATGGAACAAACATGGCAAGTCGACAATTACAAAATAAAAATTATCGTTGGAAAGGTGGATTGAGCACCGTCCATTTAATTTAAATTAAATTAAATTTCGATCAAGTCGAGTTGTCCCAAGATGGTCGTAATTTACAATATGTACTTTTTCCTGGCACCTTTTAGCATCATCGATGACGACCAGCCCGTTACGGTGGACGGTCCCAAATTGCGCGGCATCTTGACTTCGACAATGTTGTAGCACCCCTCGAATGCACGCTCTCCGATGGTCTGCAACCCATCCCCAAAGGTCACAAAGGCCAAACTACTGCATCCATAGAATGCCTGCTCTCCAATGGTCTGCAACGCACCCGGAAAGACCACTGAGGACAAACTACTGCACCCGCAGAATGCATTGGCTCCGATGGTCTGCAACGCATCCCCAAAGGTCACAGAGGTCAAACTACTGCACCTCCAGAATGCTCCGTCTCCGATGGTCGTAACGCTGTCCTTTATGACAACTTTTTCGATATCTCTCCTGTTTCTGAAGTGGTCCGTGGTGTTGGCGTTGATGGTCAGCGTTTTCGTGGCATAATCCCAAACATAATCCGGCACTGGAGTCGCGGCGGCCGCGGCGCTCGACGCCGAACTGTTGCTTGAAGAGCTGGCCGCGGCGGCGGGCATGTCTTCGTCTTCGTCTTCGCTTTCGCTTGAAGAGCTGGCCGCGGCGGCGGGGCCAGACAGGCGCACAATCCTGGCCGCCGAAGGCAGGTTCGACCAACCCGTTACGGCAGACGTGTCAAAATTATGCGGAATCTTGACTTCGACAAGGTGAACGCACCCATAGAATGCCCACGATTCGATGGTGTGTAACGCATCCCCAAAGGTCACCGACGCCAAACTACTGCACCCATAGAATGCCCACGATTCGATGGTGTGTAACGCATCCGGAAAAGCCACCGAGGCCAAACTACCGCACTCAAAGAATGCGTGCTCTCCGATGGTCTGCAACGCATCCGGAAAGACCACCGAGGCCAAATTACTGCACCCTTCGAATGCACACGCTCCGATGGTCTGCAACGCATCCGGAAAGGCCACCGAGGCCAAACTACTGCACCCATAGAATGCAAACTCTCCGATGGTCTGCAACGCATCCGGAAAGACCACTGAGGACAAACTACTGCACCCGCAGAATGCATTGGCTCCGATGGTCTGCAACGCATCCCCAAAGGTCACCGAGGCCAAACTACTGCACTTCCAGAATGCATTGTCTCCGATGGTCTGCAACGCATCCGGAAAGGCCACCGAGGCCAAACTACTGCACCCTTCGAATGCCTCATCTCCAATGGTCTGCAATGCATCCGGAAAGGTCACCGAAGCCAAACTACTGCAGTCAGCGAATACTTCCTCTCCGATGGTGTGCAAAGCATCCCCAAAGGTCACAAAGGCCAAACTACTGCACCCATCGAATGCACTGTCTTCGATGGTCTGCAACGCATCCGGAAAGGCCACCGAGGCCAAACGACTGCACCCTTCGAATGCATGCTCTCCGATGGTCTGCAACCCATCCCCAAAGGTCACAAAGGCCAAACTACTGCACCCAGAAAATGCACTCCATCCGATGGTCGTAACGCTGTCCTTTATGACAACTTTTTCGATATCTGTCCTGTTTCTGAAGTGGTCCGTGGTGTTGGCGTTGATGGTCAGCGTTTTCGTGGCATAATCCCAAACATAATCCGGTACTGGAGTCGCGGCGGCACTCGGCGAGCTGTTGCTTGAAGAGCTGGCGCTCTTCGATTCTTCGCACGCGCTAACGCCCTGCAAAAAAATTGTTACAAGGCGTTGAATCGGCTTTCTACATATGGGACACTTGCCAGTGGTATTTAATACTCGATTTGCACAGCTCCTGCACATGCATGCGTGATTACAGGGTACGATGACCGTGTCTATATTTTTTTCCATGCAGATTGAACATAATGACATATTATAATTGGGCAACCTACGTTAAATAGATACATTTTTCTCTTTTAAGCTTATTAGAGAATTGTCGAATTTAATTTAATTTAAATTAAATTTCGTTTCAGAGTCAAGATGCTCCAACCTCGCTTTGGTGACTACGTCATGAGTATACTTATTCTATGGTTTGTCAACTCTTTACGACGTGCGGAAATGGAAGACGAGCGCGAGAGGAAACTACAGGCGCGGTTATAAGTCAAATCTAAAACTTTAAGGTTGATTTCGTACCCGGTGTGTATCTATTCTGTAACTTGTTCTTGGCAATGGCCTTCCGAGCCGCCTCACGGTCTGCCACGTTCTTTTTAAATTCTGGGTCTCTGTCCAACTGTGACTGCAACGTTGCCAGCGTCACATTCGTTCGGTCGACGACCGTCTGCACATCCGAAGCAGCATGCAGAACCTCGCCGCGCTTCTCGCGCAACTTGCGTATTTGCTCCTCGATATCTCTGCGTTCCTTTTCCAGCTCTTGTGCCTTGGCTTCATTCGATTCGCGCACTGCCTTGGAGGCCTCGAACTGTTTGTATACGGCACTCGAGGACGAGTTCTCCAGCAAGGGCCGCAATCTTTTTAATTCCTGTTCGTATTTAGAGCTGGCCTTTTCCATGTTGTTCCACCGCCCCACTTGCATTTTAGACATGAACTCCACCCATTCCGGTTCTTGTTGACACAAAGGACATCCTTTATGCAGTCGGTTGGGGTTATTAGGATTCATAGGCGTGTTCAACCATCTATGTAAAGACGAAGCTTCGTGCGGATGCATGCAGGGGACACAGCGCACGGGTGCGTCTATTTCGTCCGTGAACATCGTCACATCGCGCGCATTGAGTGTGAATGTTTTTGTGGGTACTGTTTCCGCATCGCGAAATGTAGACGGTCGCACGCGCGCGTTTATCTGATTTGATAAGAAAGTCTCGCCTTGTATAATGAGTTTCCAACCACCCGTAGCGCCGGGGGTCACAGCGTGACCTGTGAGGTAGGCCTGTTCGACTTCGTTCATTTTTGCCATGCGTCTTGAAATGTCAGCGCCACGATAGGCATCTGGGAATCCCAATCCACCCCACGCCAACAATGTTGACAATATCTCACTGTCGTAATTTCCCAACGATACTCCAAAGCATGACGATTGGTCCGTTGTTCGAATGTTCGGGTTGATGCCTGGGAATTTCATAAGCATCTTCACAATCTCAACATTTTTGTTCCGAACGGCTTCCACCAATGCCGTAAAACCACTCATGCCATGTCGCGTATTTACTTTTATATTTTGGAGCTTCAGAAGCTCCTTCACCACCTGCGTGTGGTCGTACCGACACGCCAAGAATAGGGCGGTATCCCCGTTCGCTTTCTTCGCATTCACATTCGCCCGGTATTTCTGAAGCAACATCTTCACTATGGCAAGGCGTACGTCTTCCCCGCCGGCACTACCTTCACGTGGGTTTGCTATCGCCCAATGCAAAGCCGTCATTCGTCTGTTGGATTTCGCCGAGAAATCGAGCGGATTTTTAATTTTGTCCGCTTTCGCTTTGATTAATGCTTTCACGATGTCAGCGTGTTTACGTTCACAAGCGACGAGAAGTGGTGTGAAATCGTCCGACGTTCTTTTCGCGTTGATGTCCACGGCGTGCGTGGCCTCTTTCAACAATACTTTCACGACTCGTGTGTGCCCGTTCTGACATGCCACGAATAGAGGCGTCACACCGCCGCCCTGAGTCACATTGACGTCCACCAGGGGACTGCCCAGCATCGCTTGCACGGCCTTGACTTTGTTCTTCTCACACGCTATAGCCAAAGGCGCCCAGCGTATGTTGTTGGGTTTGTTGGGGTCGACAAGGCTATTGTTTATCAGTGCGTGCACGATAGCATCAGAGTCTTTCTCACACGCTACAATCAACGGCGTTTTGCCGTCCCTGTCGGCTTCGTTCGGTAGAATATCCGCATGCGCAAGCAGAAGCTCAACTACGCCTAAATGTTCGTTTTTACATGCGACTAAGAGCGGCGTGTTCTTGTCTGATGGAGGAGCCTTGTTCACGTCGATGCCGGGCATGGCCAGCAGCATCGACACCACCTCTGAGTGGCCCTTCTGACTCGCAATGTAAAGTGGCGTCCAATCATCATCATCGGCCTTGTTCACGTCGACGCCCGGAGCAGCCAGCAGCAACCTGACGACATCGGCGTGGCCGCTGTAACTCGCAATGAGAAGTGGGGTGGTACCATTATCCTTGGCCTGGTTCACGTCGACGCCCTGCTTGGCCAGCAGCATCGACACCACCTCGGCATGGTCGTTCTGACTCGCAATGTAAAGTGGCGTGGCACCACCATTCATGGTCTGGTTCACGTCGATGCCCTCCTTGGCCAGCAGCATCGACACCACCTCGGCGTGGCCCTCCTCACTCGCAATGAGAAGTGGCGTGGCACCATTATTCTTGGCCTGGTTCACGTCAATGTCCTGCTTGGCCAGCAGCTCCTTCACCACCTCAGCGTGGCCCTTCACACTCGCAATGAAAAGTGGCGTGGCACCATCATCGGCACCATCATCCAGAGGCTGGTTCACTTTGACGTCCTGCTTGGCCAGCAGCATCGACACCACCTCAGAGTGGCCGTTCTGACTCGCAATGAAAAGTGGCGTGGCACCAACCCTATCGGCCTGGTTCACGTCGATGCCCTGCTTGGCCAGCAGCATCGACACCACCTCGGCGTGGCCGTTTTCACTCGCAATGTAAAGTGGCGTGGTACCAGTATTCGTGGCCTGGTTCACTTTGACGCCCTGCTTGGCCAGCAGCATCGACACCACATCGGCGCGGCCCTTTTCACTCGCAATGAGAAGTGGGGTGGCACCATTATCCTTGGCCTGGTTCACGTCGATGCCCTGTTTGGCCAGCAGCATCGACACCACCCTGGTGAGGCCCTCCTGGCTCGCGAACTTGTCGTTCTCACTCGCAATGTAAAGTGGCGTGGCACCATTATTGTTGGCCTGGTTCACGTCAATGTCCTGCTTGGCCAGCAGCATCGACACCACCTCAGAGTTGCCCCGGTGACTCGCAACGTAAAGTGGCGTGGCACCATTATTGTCGGCCTGGTTCACGTCAATGTCCTGCATGGCCAGCAGCAGCGACACCACCTCAGAGAAACCGGCCTCACTCGCAATATAAAGTGTCGTGGCACCATAATTCGTAACAATTACGTTAATGTCTAACTTACCGACAGAGTCTACGAAGAGCACTTCTTTGAGTTGTGACGTATAACCCCACCAGCCGTAGTGTTCGTAGGCATCGCGCAGGTGTTTTTTAGAATCGTACGAATAGTCTTGGAATGCACGTCGTACTTTTTTTTGAAACGCTTTGTCGGGCGTCGCGTCTTTTCCGGTTTCACGAATGTAGTGTTCGGCTACGGCCTTCCACTGGATGCGTTTCCACCCGTTTGCCTTTTTGAGCTCGATGACAATCTTAAAGACGACATCCTCATTGATTTCAGGCCGGTGATAAATCATACGTTCCACTTTTCCACGTACGGTTGGGGCGGCCATGTGATACAATGCAACAATTTGTTTATATAGTGTAAAAAAACCAGCTTGTAAAGTACAGTTACTCGTCGTCTAATATTTTGGGCGCCACGTACAAACACAGAGTACTTTCGTGGCCCAAATTTACTTGAATACGTGATGGCTGATTGTTTGAAAAGCCTACGAAACACGTTTGACCACCAGCAGCTGCAAAGACTGCCATGGAGCGTGTCGAGTTGAACGAAAGCGCGATATTGACAGGGTTTCTGAAAGCTACGAGTTTGACACGTTCGCCTCCAACGGGCTCGATGTGTTTAATTTCGCCCACTTCTATGGCTTCCGAGCTGCATGCAAACTCCTGATTTGTGATATCGAACGCCACGTCGGCTTTTGTCATGAGTACCTTGTCAACCCAGTCTCGTAATACGCTGGCGTCGACAGTAAAAGCGATATCGTCCTCGAGTTCCGGCACGTCAAGGTGGTCGTCTTCGATTTGTATGGAGCGAAGTGTGATTTCTGTTTTAAAATCTTTATCTGCCATGACGACGGTCAGAGCGTTGTCGTTTGTAGATTTCCACTGCACGGTTGTCTGTTTTGCTTTCTGTAGGACAGACGTCAGTGTTTCTGTGTATATTCCGAACACGAGTGGTTGTGAACATCTGTAGGAGTCAAAGTACTCTGGTTTCAGTCTTAGCCGGACGAGTGAGGTTTTGCTGCCGTCCATGGACATGATGTTGAGACCGTGTTGGTCGAACAGTATGTTGACCATGTTGTTGGTGTGTTGGACCGACTTGAACAATTTCAAGCATTGACCTGCAGATTTCCATGTGCAATTCATTTTGTTTGTTTTTCTCGAAGACATAAAATAGTTCTTAAAAGACATACATATGTTCTAAAATAGACCATTCGCCCTATAAATTCGGCCTTTGCTTCAAGAACATGGGTGTGAAACTTAGTCGTTGTTTAGGTCTGGGGGCATACATCCGAGTTCGCGAAGAATACGGCACACACCCTGGAATGCGTAGCCGCTCGCGGCGTTTTGCGACCGAATCAAGAACCTTCTTGGACGTAGAGCATTCGAATCCAACTTCAGATTTCGTGACGGGAAGAGAGGTATAAATGGGGTGTGAGAATCAGAACTTCTCATGTCGTCTGTTGCCTCCCAACTCGTTCGTAAACGCGACGGGTCAAAGCAACAATATTCGAGTCGTAAGATTGAAACTTTTTTGCACGACCTGACGAAAAAGCAACCAGTCCTGAACGACGTGGACATCTCGACGGTTTCAAGACGCGTCGAAACGAGTTTGTCGGCGAATATGACTACTACAGAGTTGGCAAAATACATATCGGAAGTGTGTGCAGCTATGACGGTGACGCATTGGCAATACGGAGCCTTGGGTGGACGTATTCTGGTTTCGATGTTGCATCGTGGTACCACCAACAGTTTTGTCGAGTGTATGCGAACCATCGAGAATATCCTGAGTCCTGTGTTCGTGGATGTATGCGTGTCGCACGGCCCGGAGCTAAACGCCATGGTGCGACATGAGCGCGATTACCAGTACGATATAATGGGATTCAAAACTTTGGAACGGTCGTATTTGCTCAAGAAGGAGGGCGTTATTGTGGAGCGACCACAGTACATGCTCATGCGTGTGGCCGTGGCGTTGCACGGGAATGATTTGGAAGCAGTGCGCGAGACTTATGAGGCGATGTCTCGCAAGCTGTATACGCACGCCACCCCAACCTTATTTCATGCTGGTATGCGAAAACAACAGCTCGCCTCCTGTTTTTTGATGACTATGGTCGACGACTCTATCGAGGGCATTTTCGAAACGTTGAAACGCTGTGCCCTCATTTCGAAGAGCGCCGGCGGTATCGGCTTGTCTGTGGGAAACGTTCGCGGCGGTGGTTCGGCTATCAAAGGCACGAATGGTACCTCTAATGGGTTGGCACCAATGATGCGCGTGTTTAACGACACCGCGCGCTATGTCGACCAAGGTGGCGGCAAAAGGAAGGGCTCTTTTGCCATGTTTTTGGAACCACACCATCCCGACATTTTGGAATTCCTCGAGCTCAAGAAGAACCACGGCGTAGACTCGGAGAAGGCACGCGATTTGTTTTATGCGCTATGGGTTTCAGACTTGTTCATGCAGCGCGTTAAAGACAATCAACCATGGTCCGTCATATGTCCCACGCAGTGTCCGGGCCTGCAAGACGCTGTTGGTGAAGAGTACAAGCGCTTATACGAACAGTGCGAGGCCAAAAACAACGTTGTCAAGACGTTCGAGTCGGCGCGCGAAGTGTGGTTCGCTATTATAGATTCTCAAATCGAAACGGGGACGCCCTACATGATGTACAAGGACCACTGCAACAAAAAGTCCAACCAACAAAACCTCGGTACGATACGCGGAAGTAACCTATGTTGTGAAATTGTCGAGTACACCTCGCCAGACGAGACGGCCGTGTGTACTCTGGCGTCTATCGCGCTGCCTTCGTTTTGTTCAACACATGGATTTGATTTCGAAGAACTGGAACGCGTTGCCCGACTCGTGACTCGAAATCTGAATCGCACCATCGATGTCAACTGGTACCCGATACCGCAGGCCAAAACCTCCAACATGCGTCACCGGCCGATTGGCATCGGTGTGCAGGGGCTTGCCGACTGCTTCCAACTACTTGGGTATCCGTACGATTCAGAAATGGCGCGCAAGCTCAACAAACATGTCTTCGAGACTATTTATTTCGCTGCTATGAGCGAGTCTGTGGCACTGGCCAAAACACACGGTCCATACGAAACGTACAAAGGTTCTCCACTCTCGCAGGGAAAAACACAAGTCGAGTTGTGGGGCCAACACACTTTGGACGTGCGGCACCCCTGGTCCGAACTGAAACGTCAACTCGCGGCGCATGGCGCGCGCAACTCCCTTTTGACAGCACCTATGCCCACGGCATCGACCGCGTCGATACTGGGCAACACTGAATCGTTTGAACCGCGGACGTCCAACCTGTACACACGTCGCGTTCTCTCGGGCGAGTACATTGTCATCAATCGATATCTGCAGGACGAATTGAAACGTCGTGGCTTGTGGTCCGAGGACATGGGGCGCAAACTCATTGCCCATCGCGGGTCAGTGCAAAACATCCATGGAATACCAGACGACATCAAACAAGTGTATCGCACCGTATGGGAAATTTCACAACGCTCGATTATCGACATGGCGGCAGACCGTGGGATTTACATAGACCAGTCGCAGTCGCTCAACATTCACGTCGAGGAGCCCAATCGGGCTGTCATGACGAGCGTGCACTTTCATGCCTGGTCCAAGGGCCTGAAAACCGGCCAGTACTATTTGCGCTCGCAGCCGAAAGCGAAGGCACTACAGTTCACAGTCGGCGTGGACGAAGGAGATGATTGTATGATGTGTTCAGCATAAGTTTATTATTTTTTTTTGCCATTTATTTTGTATACTTCGGTACAGCTGCTGGCATTTTTAATTTAATTTAAATTAAACGAGCACCGGCGTCACGAAAAAAAGTTCAGCTGCTGACATTTTTAATTTAAATTAAATTAAACGAGCACCGGCGTCACGAAAAAAAGTTCAGGCCCACGCATTTTTAATTTAATTTAAATTAAACGAGCACCGGCGTCACGAAAAAAAGTTCAGCCCCGGGCATTTTTAATTTAATTTAAATTAAACGAGCACCGGCGTCACGAAAAAAAGTTCAGCCCCGGGCATTTTTAATTTAATTTAAATTAAACTCTTTGTCACTTGATACGTCCTCATTACTGTACAGTATGTTGATGTCATGTATTTCTATGTCTGAAATATACCCTGGTATGAGCGCATACTTAAAATCCTCACAAGTTTGCACATATTCGAGCCTTTAATTATTGGTGTGAAATCAGTGTCACCCAATGTCGCTCGACCAATTCTATACCACTCCCGCCGTTGCTGCCAGTTGCTATGGCCATCTCGTGTCCCGCGTCAACTTGGACGATTATGACGTTGTGTTGGAGCCCAGTGCGGGCACGGGCTCTTTTTTCAACCTTCTGCCTGTTGACAAACGGGTAGGGTTGGACGTCGAGCCTAAACACGACGGGATTCGCCAACAGGATTACTTTTCCTTTGTGCCAGAACAGAATCAAAAGTATATCGTCGTTGGAAATCCGCCTTTTGGCCGGGTGTGTAGAACCGCTGTTCGCTTTTTTAACCACAGTGCGGCGTTTGCCGATTGTATTGCATTTATCATACCGCGCACCTTCAAACGCACCAGTGTTCAAAATAGATTAAGTTTGGACTTCAGATTAGAATTCAATGAAGATTTGCCGCTGCGGCCGTGTTGTTTTACACCCGCGATGGGCGCCAAATGTTGTTTCCAGATTTGGAAACGAACGACGGTGCCACGGCAAAAAATAGTCATGCCGTCCACGCATCCGGATTTTACATTCATCAAATACGGGCCCAAGGACCATCGCAACCAACCTACGCCGCCCACGGGAGCGGATTTTGTCATGAAAGCGTACGGTTCCAATTGTGGCACACTCGTCACCGATGGATTGCAGCACTTGAGACCGAAGAGTTGGCACTGGATTAAATCCAGTATTGGCGTAGACGTGTTGCAACAGAGGTTTGCAAGTTTAGACTATTCCATCGCAAGGGATACCGTGCGACAAGACAGTATCGGTCAAAAAGAGGTCATACACCTATATACAATGAAATTTAATCGTTAATAATAGTCTGGGTCGTACGGTGTACTGTATTGTTGTAACGTGTCCCAGAACTGTTGTCGCTTCGCCTTGTGTTTGCTGTTGGGATTAATACTCAGCGAATATTCGCGCAAGTGACCTTTCATGTTCTCGAGGGTAATATCCGGCAACTGACCCTCTTTCGAACCGTGGCTGTATCCACCGTAATCCACCACCATTTGATACAACTTGTCCGACGGCACTTTAAAAATGTACGCTCTTCCGAGGTGGCAGGCTCTTAGATTGTATCCGATGAGAATGTAAAAGTCAATGTTGTGGTCAGGTCTAATTTGTCGCCAGTTAAATGTCGATGCTCGATCATGGACGGAACATTTAATTTCGTAAGTGGTTGCATTTTTGAGACCGTCGCCGCTGGTTTTGTCGCGTGCGTCTTGGATCCCCAAATCGTGTTTGACCATGTGTTCCATCGTCGTCGAGTTTGGACTGAGATACCTCCGCACGAACGCGCACTTTTCAGTGAGCGTAGTACACCTCTGAACAATGTTTAAAAACTCCCACTTAGGCATGCGTTTTTGGGAGCGCATTTCCTGAACAATAATGCGGGTCCTGTCGAGTTGAGCGAACTCTTCCGAAAGTATTTTTTTCCAATGTGTAGCACTATAGCCCCGAATGTTGATGATCGTATTGATCTTTACCCACATTGAACGCGATCCAGTTTTGACGAATGGATTTTTCACGGTCCCACTTTAATTTAATCTTTATTCCCACGTTGTCGTTTATTCTGCTGGTGCTTGGCCTGTGCTGCCTCCAAATCTACACTTTGAAGCGCGGCGTCGTCCGAATCGTCATCCTCCTGCTTGGGCACTTCCCTGTTAAAATTGGGCGCTGGCATCGCTGCGGGTGCAGAGGCCTGGCGCTTCATCCCTGCCTTGTCGTACACCGAGTTGCCCAAATGGCGTCCGAAACAACGAAGCACTCGCTTGCGCGCGTCGGTGACTGCTGTCTTGCAGGCCATCATTTCGGCCTCGTGTTCCGTTCGGGCGTAGCGCCCCGCTACGGAGACATCCTCGTGCGCAGTGCCGTCTTGCAAGGTCACACGGCACACGACCATCGTCTTGGCGTAATATCCGCCTTTTTGGCTGTCGCGACGGCAATTACATTTGATAGACTTGATTTCACAAGACCAACCCGTGGCGCCGAATATCTCGTTGGCCTTGTCGAGTACCACCCACCCCTCGACATAAGCGATGCGCTTCCCACCAGGGCCGACGCGCTTTGCCGTTTCCTTCAACGCCAGCGGTGTCGCCAGGTGCTCGTGTATACGCTCAATGTCATCACGCGTCCATGTATGCGCTGGTGGCTGACGGACGCCGTGCGACACCGGCCAGTACGTGACAGACTTGGTGGCACTTGAGGATGCGGCGGCCATAGTTGTACCCTTCCGGTCGCGTGCCAGAAAAATCGGTCAGCTTTTTCTGCTGGACGACGCCGGCCCCAACATTGATTTGCCATTAAAATACTTGTCACACATCCACTTGTCACCGCATCGATCAACATCGCCTCCAAACACAGAAAACAAATGAACGCTACCGTCGCCGCAGCAGCCACAAACGCTACCAAAATCTTTCTACACGTGGACCCGACTGTTATAAACATCGTCAACGCCGTCATCTATGGTATATTGTCCGTACTATTGTTCGCTGCTCCCCGGCGCTTCATGCAGTTCGCGCAGTTCAATAATGTCCCCCCCGACACGAGCAACAGAGTGTTTTATCTTGCTCGGTTCGCAGCGCTGGTGTATTTCGGCGGGTTCGTGGTGCCGGTGTTCGTGGCATCCGATTACGAGCTTCTGGCGGCCCAAGCAGCGTTACTGCACGGTCTAAATCATCTCCATACGTGGGTACGCCTGTGTCCACCGGGTCGTTCCGTATACAAGGATTCGGTGCGTTACGACGGTGAGCAAGACGGTGTCCACTTTTGGGGAATGTCAATGGTATTTAGCGGCGGTCTGTGTCTCGGAAGTGCATTGGCGGTACGGGTGCGTCCGACTGTACATACGCCAGCGTCAGATTATGTACAGCCGGCCCTCTCCAACGCTATTTCACTTGTGTTCAGTAGCCTGTTTGCGCTGGGATTTGTCTGTGTGCCTAACAAAATTATCGAACTTTTTTGGGCGTCAGAGCTTCTGGCGCGCGACAAAGTTAGTATGACGCACAACGAAAAGTGGTGGTTGCGATGTATTGGACTTTCACTGATAGCACTCACCGTTGGAATGGCGATTGAACAACATGTCCACCACGGCCTGTTTCGCCTCCAAACAATTGTTATTCTCGGCACGCTTGTCGTATTCAATGTGTTTCAGATTTGTACACGGTATTACGAGAAGATGACGCGCCCTTGGCTGTGGATGTTGACGACTATGTTATCTGCCGGTGTCATGGTCGTCGGTATACTCTCTTATATGTAATGAAGATGAAAGCTTTGATAGTCTATTCTAAAAACGTATTAACGGTGTGTGTTCTTCCCCCGGTACGTCGTCCTCGTTCCCAGGACGCGTGGCTCTTCCAACCTGCTGGTTCACGACTTGATTGATGTACCTGTACTTGTCGCGGAAACGCATTTTGTTGACTTTATCTCGTATGAAATCGCCGAGTGCCCATACTACTATGATGATCCCGACGTTCACAAATGTGAGTGCGAGCGACGTCCACGCCTGCTCGCCAAACGAGTTCGTTTCGTCGTGGAAGGGTACCTTGCCCTGACCATCAAAGACCAGTAGCATGCCACAGTTCACTGCTGGTGGCAGCAGAGACGCTGAGATACCGATACCCACCAAGGCAGACTTGTTTTGGGCTTTGTCGGCAATAGTGAGCGCCACCGCCGAAGCAGCAGCAATGATGGCAGATATACCAAGTCCGAGAACTTTGGTGCGCCCGCTCATTTCGGCCGGAAGTTTAACCCGGGGGTCGCTGGCATTGACCATGCGTGGCCAGTCATCGTTATCGCAAAGTGCCTCGGTAATGGTGTATCCAGCGTCATTTCCTTTACCAATTACGATGCCACCGATAATAGCCCCAAAAATTATACATAACACGGTGTCTATGACCAGCTGCACTGTATGTTTGCAGAAGCGCTTCATGTTTCTGGTATCGCATTTGAAAGATGTGGTCATACCCTTGATGGGTTCCATCATGGAGGACACGAGCATCGAGGCCACAACGACTGGGCCACTGTTTGTAGCAAGGCCGATACCTGCAATCACACTGGCGGCGACAATGTACAGCATGTGGCCGAGTGGCTTCCAGCTCCGATAGCCGTTGACCGGTGAGTCACAAAAATTCCAAAAAAGGATAGTATCGACATCTTTGTCGCGCGCCGTCGACTCATACAGCACCTCCCGCGCGTCGGCAACAGCGAGGACACCCTTCGCAAGATGAGTAATGCTTCGTTCTGCTCTCTCCACTCGTAGGTCGGGCGCCAACAATCGGGGACGCATGTCTGCCTCCACTTTGCGTGCGAGGGCAATCCCAATGTCTTTATTTTGTTCGGCGGATGGCATACTTCGTTCTACAAGTTCTTTGTCATGCTGTATGTACGCAGACAGAAATGTTTTGACCTCTTCCTGGTTCAACTTGCCGAGGTCTCCGTCCAGGTCTTGCAAACCCCGTTTCGGCTCGAGACGTTTCAAGTCATACTGCGCCGCGATGTCCGATTCCGCTTGTGCGTTCACGGGTCTGCCACTTCTTCCGGTACCCGTCTGACGAATATTCTGTATGACGCCGCTTAATATGCCTACGTCCTCGAAATATTGTAAGCCTGCACCCTGGTACGCGATATCCAGCCACTCTTCCACGTCGTCAGTCTCAATCAACACCATTTGCTTCTCGCCATTGCCGGCGTAATATTCCACGTAGACCACGCCGATTTGTTTGAAATACAATTCACCGTACTCGTCAACGTCGGCCACATCGGCCCGCCGCGTGAGCTCTACAATGTACCAACGGCCTGGGTTAAAGCTACTCATCGGAAACAAAACCAGGAACATTATATTTATAGTATGCTTTTTTTAAAAACAACTTTTCTTAACAACATATGAGTAGTATATAAAAGGCAAACCTAAAATACAAATTAGATGTCGTCTTCCATACTTGTAGACCAAATGCTTCAACACGGCATCTGTGTGGATGGTTCAAAGATGACCCGTGACCATGCGTATCGTATGTTAGCTACGAAGCGACACTATTTCGATTGCGATGTTGACCATGAATCGCATTACGCTCACAATTGCAAAGAGCATTTGCTATATAAAGTTAATAAAGCATTGCGTTTCGACGACTGGGTGTTTCATACGTCTTTTTTACCCTCTGAAGGTAAAAAGAAAAAGAAAAAGACAACGGCAAGTAGGAAAACAAAACCAGACTGGCAACGGAATTTCCACGAAGAGTTGAAAATAGCATCGCAACAATTGGAAGAAGCCAAACAAGAAGTCCTGGCTGCAACTGGACACTTGTGGAATTCGTCAAATCGCGCCGAGTTAGTAGACAGGGTTACTACATTGACGGCAAGAGTACAGTTTTTGAAGGAAAAAATCAAATCGAATGCCAGTAAAAAGTTCAAAAACAAGCGGTGGGTGAAAAAGCAAGTCGACGCTATGAAAAGAGCCGGTGGTATCAAGATAAGTCCTGACGGAAAATCGTTCGTATTTTTGAACCAGGACGCTTTCGGTGACGAAGAACCGCTGCTCGTGGAGACAAACCTGGAACGAGCAGAATCTTATATGATATATTTTCTCAAAGCCCAGGTGACTGCAACTCAATTACAATCCAGAACATCTCAAATTGTCGAATCCGAACCTTTGCTTGTCGCACTGCATGACTTAACAGGAGTAGTCGCAGAGGCTGAAAATGAACAAGCGTTGGATGATTTTATGCGCGACTTTTACCAATGGCGAGGATTCCAAGCCGTCGAGCCAAAAAAGCGAAGGAAAAGGCGCAGTGCAAAAGGCCAAGGGAAAGCAACAAACTTTACGGACGAACAATTGGAAGCAATGGGGCGTGTTCTCGAGCACGTAACTAAAAATAATATTGTCACGGATGAAAACATGAGAAAAGCCGCCCGAGACCTAAAGGTAGTGCCCGAGTTAGCAGCGAAAGATGTGCTGCAGAAAGGTAAATTGGCAACACAAGCTATGCAGAAAGTATTTGAAGCCAAAAGAGAATATACTAAAAAATTCGCAGATTATTACGAGAACTCTTCTGCTGGTAAAATTGTGGATAGAGTTTTCACAACATGGTTAGGGGATGACGAAATAAAAGCTTCAACGAAGTCAGACCCCCGTAACTTAAAGGAACAGTGCAATTGGGTAAACATTCGTTATAAACCCGCCGTCGAAGAAGTCAAAGAAGACGAAGAAGTTAAAGAAGACGAAGAAGACGAAGAAGACGAAGAAGATGGATATAACACTGACGATACTGATGCGCAAGAACCTCATCTGAATGAGCCATTCAATGATAAGAGATTATACAAGCCTTGCATTAAACATCCGAAGAGTCCTGATGCTCGTCAGACATTTTTGAACGAAGATTTGCAAGAGAAGCGTATTTACAAATTGCCTTTCAAATCGTTGACGCCTGAGCAAGCACAGAAAAATTATGCACAACGCAATCACTTTTGTTACGATAGCGTGGCACTCAGTGATTACATCGTGCATAAAATGACTACAATAATGAATCCAGACCTTAGTGACACATTGTTTGCACGAACAACGAAGTATGACCCCAAGTGTAAGCGTAACATCAATGTTTACATGTCGACAAAGAAATGGCAAATTGGTAAAGCCGAGGAACGTTATTTATCGTTTACCGACTATGAATTCGGCGACTTGCTCACTCTTATTGCACATTTTCCGGAAGTGTTCACTGGTGTCATTAAGAATCCAGCGTGGGATCAGCCTGATTTGATTTCTTTACAGCCACAAATGACCGAATATTTCACACCGAATATACTATGTAATGCCCTGCATTATTTCAAAGGGTATCACGATATCCTTGTTCTTACAAGAGGTGGTGAAGCTTTGAACAATCCCAAAATTAGACAACAGATAGAAGCCATATCGGGTGGTGAGTATGTAAATCCATTTGCGGGTACAGAATTTGACAGGCCTGACGAAAACGCTGAAGAAGTTTCGTATTTCACCTCGGCGTGGAATACAATCAAAACCCTTGGGTACACTTTGTATAGCAGTGTCATCAGTTTTACGGTCAATGCGTTTGATTTCATGAAATCTCATTTTGCAAAATTGCAGGTATTTTACAGTGTGTTGTGTGCCGGCGCATTTGTTTGGGTCGCGAGTACGTTGTTTGCTACGGGTGGATGGTTAGCTACGTTGTCTAGTCCAGCTGTTCGAGCGGGCACTGTGAATCTTCTCACACAAGCACTCAACAGCAAAATACTGCTTTCTGTGTTTAATTCTGCAACTGGATTCGTAAATACGTCAAATGACTTTGTTCAAGACGTCACGTCGAATCGCTTGCAAACATGGTCTCAATGGTCCTTATCATGGACACCCTGGGTTTGGAGTAAAGTTACTGGTATTCCATTTGATAAATGTTTGAACATTTTCACAAAGATGGGCAACCTGATGTGGAAATATGGACCTACCAAACTGTTTGCACTGTGGAGCCTTGTCGGTATCATATATGCAGCAGGAGTGATTTTAAAAGAAGCCGGTACAGTGATTACTTTTACACCATATGCGCCCGCCGGGCCAGTTCTTGCAATTATCGGCAGTATGACGGAAGGACTCGCGAGTTTTCTAAGAGAATTGACACCTGTATTTTCGTACCTGATGTTTGCGTTTGAGCTATTCCAATATTTTGTGGCGAACGCTGCTTCAATCACCACATTTGTTTCGACAATATTTACCGGAGAGATGACACCGATAGATGCTGTGATAACATTCAAGTATATTCCAAAGATGCTGTGTTCGTGGTCAATGCCTGCCGACTCCAAACTTTTGACACATTGTAACAAATTTGCATTCATTATAGAGCAAAGCGCATGGTTGGCTGTTATATCTGGCTTTGTGTTAGATGTGATGTTTGATGTTTTGTTTTTTACGGGGTTGGGTGGAAGTCCTGGACGCTGTGGTAAAATTGTGGGTAGTTTTAAGACTTCCAGAGATGAGGCCATTGCACAAGCTGAAAAAGATGGCGCGGATGGTTGGTATGGTTGGTTTTTCGGAGGAAAAACCACGGAAGAGAAAGAGCAGATGGCACGCGACCGCGTCTTTGGAAAACAATTTAGAGATACGCATCAGAATTCTGATACTGTTTCTGGACGTTTAGGCGGCCTCCTCAACCGCTCCGATAAATCCGCACCGCCGGCGTACCCCACCACTGACTCGTACGCGTATGTACAACAAGAAAGGAAAGCAACATATACACAATGGGTAAAAGAATAACTGTTATAGATTTTTATAGAAACTGAAGAGGTTGTTGTGTTCCCGTCGACGGAGCACCCTGTTCCGGCGACGCGTCGTCGGCGGCGTCGGTGGCGGTCGTTAGGTAGACCACATGCGCGTGGCGCTTCTGGCGCGCATGTGGCAGGCTAATCGACAGCACCAGGAGGACGATGGACGCGTAGTGCAGCGTCTCCGAGACCTCGACTTCGCACCCAACGTCGCCGAACAACTCTGCCTGGCCCAAGGCCGCGCCCGCGGCGGCGGTACCGACGACGACCAGAATCGTCCACACGAGAATAGACCCTCGGGCAAGCATGGTCATGTTGTTGCGTTTCGCGTACACCCAGAAACCGTTCGCAATGAACGAGCACAGCAGAGTAATTCCGGCGTTCGTAGGCGCGCGGGCTAATTTGTCGTCGCATTCGCGCCCGACTTCGCTGCCGGCGTATATTTGCAGACCAGCAGCAACGGCCATCATAAGCCCAATGAATAAGAAATAGACGTCAAACCCCTGTTTTTTTTGCATTTGATGAGTATATATGTTCCGCCTATATAGTTCAAAATTTTGTTCTGGTGTTTCGTAGCAGCGAAAGCAGCTCGGCGACGTCGCGTTTGGATGCCAGGTCTGGGGGGTGCTGTAGGGCGTTCAGTAGACTGCGCACCGGGTGCTTCAGGTCGGTGCGCTGTGACCTGTACACGAGAAAGACGCCGAGAGCGTGTCCGAGCACAGACACGACGAGCACGCCGAAATTATTACTCGAAATGAACAGTACGTTGATCACGTGCACGATAGTGCGCAAGACGTTAAACCCCACCAATTTCGTCAAGGGTCTATTTTTCGACATCGTCAGGGCCTCGCGGTGTAGTTGGTGTGTCGTCGTGGTCAAAAAGTGTTGACCGACAAGCACGCCCGCGTAGGCGCATAGTGTCAACACGTACAAGCCCACACTCTCGGAACGGTAATCGAGTACAGAGACCTCCGTCGACCAAAACCCTGGCATAGCCTTGACACCAACCTCGCATAAATACACAGCATTCGTTGGTCATATGTGGAATGGTCAACTGTAGCTCGAAATGTATGCTGTCGATGCAGTCGTCCAGATTTTGGGTGGCTGTTGGTGCGGCCGCCGACATGTTCGAGGCGGAGCCCGTGGGGGGTACTTTCGACGACTGGCTCGCGCGAACCTGGCCCGACTACGAGAAAATGTGCTTGCAACTTGCAAAACACCACTACGTCATGCGCACCGCCTACGCGTCGTGGTGCTCGCGCGGACAGCCCGAACTTGACGAGGCGACAGAACGAGAACATTTGCACAGGCTCAGCGTACAAGTGGGTCTGGAACCCAATGAATTCATAGACGCGGCCTGGGCAAGACACCAACACGCTTGTTCACACACCTGAGTTTTGTTTTAACGTCTACATTTTATGTGTTTTGTATTATACAGCTTTATTGTTTAAAATGTGAGAATAGACGAATTGTTTGTGTCAAATCTTCATTATATAAGGAGATACCACGATAAACCATCTCTTTAACCTTGTCATTTTCGTCAATATATGTTTGAACAATCGCTTGACTGCAAGTTGTTTCAATCTCTCTTGAACCCGTCCTGTTGAATCCCGCCCAGTAAGACGGCCCGTATGAAAAAAGAATTTCTTCATCTTTCGAAATATCACGGACACTTACGAGTGCAATTCTTAACCTCGATACATGGACAGGAACAACATTTGCGATGGCATACGTCTCGCAATATTCTAGAATTTCTTTTTGGGTCGGTTGCATTGAAATTTTGTCGACATCGTTTATCATGTGTCCCAACCATCCAGGTTGACAAATGCGTGGATCGCCGATAATACTTTCGTCGAGACTTGTTTTTGGTTTGTTTATTCGTATGGAATAGTCGGACTGTATCGATTTGCCAGGGCTCATTGACTTTCCTCCCGTTTTAATAATGCATCCTTCTTCTCCCGACGTATAGGATAACCAATGAATTGGATAAAATGTGACAATTTGATACGCTGGTATATTGTCTACTGCAAATAGACCACGTCCGTGTCGGCCTGATTCGCACAATTCAACGGAAGAACAAATTTTGTCCCACCTTTTGTGTAAAACGGAAGCATTTTGCACAATTTTTTCAGTTGCCAATCCATAATCGCGGACGATAATATTTTGATCTTTATCTGGAAAACGGTCGAACACAGTTGACATTGTGCACTTTCTGTTTATATGAACTTTATATAATGAATACATTATGTGTAAAATATGTAAAATTCAGCACCGCGTGCAAATGTTATGGAAATTTAAATTAAAAATACCTCAGGCCGGAGCGTTCCGTGAAATTTCTTCGAAGAAATTTCTTCAAAGTTCGACGCAGCTTTGCAGCAACGTGTTTGAGACATACATTATATCTCCCCGATGTGCGACACCGACTACGGTGACATTTTCGAAGTGCTCGGTATTGCGCGCGAAAACACGATGTCCTCCAAGCAAACAAAGACTTCATCGTGTGCGTACGAACCGCAACCACAAGTAGATGTCATTGACGACATGAGTGACCTTGACAGCGACACCGAAATGTGGTTGAACGAGCAGTTCCCATTGTCGGGTGCCGCTGCCGACGCGGTCACAAAAACGCCAGTGTGTACGTCAGAGTTGCGCAGTGGCACTTCAGGTCCGTGCTTTTGTGACGACCATTGTTGCCGCAAGCGCTACAAACGGCGCCTGCGACACCCCCGAGTGCTGGAGCAAAGCTCGCAACTGATTCGGTACATTGGCGGGGTCAAGATTCGCAACGTCCAAATTGCCATTCCGGCTGAATTGCAACCGTACATTGGGTACGGTTCATGTGGCCATGTGTTCGAATCGCTCAAGTTGTTCATGAAGTATATACAACTGGAACTCGGATGGCTGCCCCAAAACCATAACGTTGGGTACGCGTGCACGCTCCCAACCCGTGAGCAGTACAAGAAGGCAAGAGACATACTCTTGAGTTTGCCCGTGGACGGCGATTTTTATGTGAACAAATGGGTATCCGGGTTTCACGTTCGTTTCGTCGAGGCGTGCGGTGGCATGAAGATGCTTCAAAACTGCGCGGAGCGGTTTTTTTCCGCAGAAGACCTCCAGCTGTTGTACTGAATCACACAACTAACACGACGATCTATAATGATGGGCGTGGGTTGAGTATACTGTATGTCCTTTGATTTAGTAACTGACCGCAACGTCTCTATGTTTTTGGACACTTACTCATTTGTCATGTTTCGCATGACATGTCGTACTCACTATAGCGATTCTGAAGCCTGGAAACTGCGTAACGATGGTGTATTGTTACGCATGTCGACTCTGAACGAGAGGAAAACACTGGGTTTGAATTATTTAATGCGGTACGCTTTACAGTTTCAATCGCCTATTGGTTCAATGGAGTGGTTTCAAGAAATAGTAAACTGGCTATCCTATAAGATTTCTATAAAAATAGTGCATTCGTTTATATTTCAATCTTGTCCCGACCTTGTGAATGTGCTACGTTTTGGTGACCTTGCACACGGTCCTCGGATGCATTGGCAGCGTCTGGTGTATCGCTACGAACACGTATATAAGAAACGTCGATGGGAGTATGAGAACGCTCTTTGGGATGACATGTCCTGCAAAAAACGTCGCGTTTTCTGTTACTGAAATTTCAAGTCGTGTGGAAAAGGTTTTTTGTCTTTTTTATGTCACTTGTGATTCTACGCCCAGGACTGTCGTCGCCGCGCATCCCTCGAAACATTGCATCGCAGTGAATGACGACGTAAACAAGTTGGGTATGGTTGCAATGCTTTTTTGTTCACGTCGTAACGACGAGGGCGCAATTGTGAGTCAGTTTCTGGGTTCAGCAGTGTTGGACTTGTCCGTCACAGAATGTGTGTCTTATCCATTGAAAATGATGGACTGTTCAGCGCGCCCTCCAGTGCATACGGGCACTTGTATCATAAAGATGCACCGAGTGCCTGATGTACCCACGCCTTTGATTTTTCAAACGAAGAACGTCCCATCACTGATGTTTAACGCAGCGGAAGCGAATCTGAAGTGGATTTCGCCTTTCAATACGAGAGGCTTGAAAGGCGTTATTAAAGGGCTCAAAATGGTACATTCGCCGTATTATGTAAACCACATGGGTATTACGCTTCCTTCGGGAGCATTTTGTCTGATTGGAACTTCCAACGGCAAGCGCGCAGATGGTATTCGGTCGCATCGGCAAAGATTGGTGGTGTCGTTGAAACGAAATCATATCTCTGAACACGACTTTGTTCGGATTGTGGCTGACATGATGGACAATGGTGTACGCTCAAAGCACCTGAGATGTCTGACGGTTGTTGCGGACGCACTCACTTTGCACGCGCGCACCCTCATCAATTATTCACCTGACGTTGTTATGGAAGACGGCCCGAGGGGTACAGAACGCTGGGAAGTACCCAGAGAACCGACGGTTGACGGCAGCACTTCGTTCACAGGAGATTGCGAAGACTTTGCTCGCGAGGTATACCAACAGGCAAAAGAAATCGTTCAGTGGGTGCTCCCCCGTATAGATGGAGACGCGTTGCAGGCCGCCTCCGCCGTGTTGCACATGTACGTGCCCACCATCGAACAGGGTGCGGTGGACAGCGAAGCTGTATCGACTTACCAACGCAAAATAAGGCCCACTGTGGCCTATAGAAACCACATGTGGGCCGCATTGCATCCCCGTCACGCCTTTATGACGAAATGCAGACCATCCATGGGTCTGCATTTTGAAAAATGGGACAAACAAGCGTGCGAAGCCAAATTGCCGATGATACACTTGGAGGGCACTGGGGACGTTTTTCCGATTGTAACACACGTAACGCCGGGCTATATCGCTCGAATACAACACAAACGCGAAACCGTGTTGCACGAATATCCAGAACTCGACCAATGTAGTACACCGGACTTTTCTTTACAAACATTGCACCACTCAGATTTCTACAAATACGCCATTGCCTGCATGACGGATGTGTTCGCCGACGTGGGAATCTTGGACTTTACCTATATTTCGGGCAACAAGTACGGGGTTTCAATATACGACTGGGCCCGTGGCAAGTACAGACTCAGGCCTTCGACAAAACACAGCGCAGAACGAATGAATGACATTCGTGAACTGATGACGCTGGAGCGGCCGATAGACGCCCTCACGACGAAATGCAAATGTCTCCACACCGAAGTCCCGGATAACGTAGATTGCGTACGGTTCGGCAGTCTCCGTCCACACACAACGATTCCACCCGGTGCGAAACAGGGGGTGTACAAAATTGGTGACAAAATCCTATACGAAATATACTTTGACGTTGGTTTCAATACAATATCCAGTGAGAGTGAATAATTTAAATGTAGATACAGTGGGTAAAATAATACGTTCGCTTCAGCTCATTCCGACACATCTCGAAAATCCCACACAGGGTTGTTGTTTGTTCTGTCTAACATTTTTTTAGTCGGTGATACAAGACCAACGTTGAGAGGACGGGCAAAATCACGCACCATTCTACTGCTCTTCCCATCGTTGAATCGATGACTTGACGAACGCGTCCATGTTTTCATTTTCCGCAACATTTCGTGCGCGTGTTTTCGTTTCGTGGGATTATATTGCAATGTGTACTCGAGTACTTGGACGCAACGCTTACACAAACGTCTTCCTACTGAACGAATATCTTGCTGTGCAGTTGTAATATTGTTTTGCTGTAGCGTTTGTAAAAGGAGGTCGCGTGGACTCCGTCGGAATATCCCAGTTCCGCCAATCAATACATGCAAAAATGTCCGGCCCAATGCAAATATATCCACTTTAAAATACTCCCTGTTTATCGGGTTATGCTGAGCGCATACCTCAGGCGCCATGTAGGCCACACTGCCTAAAAACGGAATAGTGTCCTCAATAACGCCATCGTTGTTTTTAAACCCGTCGAGTACAAACCTACCAGATACGCCAAAATCTGCTATCTTCAAGGTTCCGTCAGAACTCACTAAAATGTTCGCTGGTTTGATGTCACGATGCACAATTCCGTTGTCGTGCAAATAGACAAGTCCTCGACAAATTTGGTAAATACATGCAAAGGCGTTATCAACAATGCTCATGGGATTCCCGGACTCTCGACGGTCGCCAAGCGTGTACACATAATCCGAGAGCGCTCCACAATCGACAAACTCGACAATTTGCCATAACTCGCGACCACAACTAAAAGCATTGTATTGTTCGAGTATATTAGGATGGAGACCAACAGAGGACATAATGCCCAATTCGACAGCATACGACGTCCACCCTTCTGCGTGTTCCATGTTAGTCATTCGTGCAACGGCGGGTTTTGTCCACCGTCCCTCGTGTTTGCGACGCACGTAGACAACTTTGGAAAACGCGCCTTGGCCCAGGGGAGTCCCTGTATAATAGGTAACACAAGACAACTCGTTTCCGTCTTCGACGCGAATGGAAGGTGGTTCCTGCCATTCACGAAGTGCACGAAGTAGTGCAGACTGAACTCGTCTTAAACCATATAGGGCAACAAGTGCCTGGAATTCTACGGCGATATTGTCTTGGCGCAATTTTTCTTTTCTGGCGTTGTTCAAAATGGGTTTAATCACACGAAACGGCTTTGGCGTTCCGTCAGGACCAAATATATCAGGTTGATATTCTCCAAAATCAGCACGTTGAAACTGCTGTTCGGCAAATAGCCGCCGACCAAGTGCTATGGTATGAGTATAACGTCCGTTCAAAGAGATGCTTTCACCCAGAGCACGTCTCCACTGCATGAAACGTTGATTATGCATGAAATAGACATAATCAAGAAAGTTCGTCATCGCCGCCTTCAATCTTTCAACATACGCCGTACCGCCAACAACAAGTTGGCGAAACATGATATGTGTCGTAGACCATTTATATACAGCACAAAAATGAAAAATCTCAGCAGGCTACTTTTAATTTAATTTAAATTAAACGCGCAGCCCGTGGAAAAAAAATCTCGGCAGGCTACTTTTAATTTAAATTAAATTAAACGCGCAGCCCGTGGAAAAAAAATCTCGGCACACACCCTACTTTTAATTTAAATTAAATTAAACGCGCAGCCCGTGGAAAAAAAATCTCGGCACACACCCTATTTTTAATTTAAATTAAATTAAACGCGCAGCCCGTCGAAAAAAAAAATCGAGACCGGCTCTGTTTTAATTTAATTTAAATTAAACGCGCAGCCCGTGGAAAAAAATCTCAGCACACACCCTACTTTTAATTTAAATTAAATTAAAATCGAAACATCATGAACCTGTTTCTGTTGGCAGGTACTGTTCGCAAGTGTGCTGAGGCACATTGCGACAAACACTGCATCAAAATGATTCTGGAACTCACGCAAATGCTCTACACGGCGTGGTGGTTCGGAAGAGACACTTTCCCACTGCCCGAACTCGACCCGTTGTCCAATGACCCGTACCGGGCCACTCACAAGAACCACCCCGTCTCCATTTGGGTGCGTGCATCGGCCACGCATTACACGTGGACGTTGGACCTGGCGTTCGAGCTCGTGCGACAGTATTACGTGCGATACGGCAAGATTCACGCCTGTATGGCGCATCTGGAGCGCCTACAGGCACTGGGGCCGCCCCCGCACGTCGGACAGGAAACGTACGCGCCTCCGCTTGAAAAACGCGCCACGACAGGTTTGCCCGAAGGCATCCGGTATTTTGACTGTGCCATCAATGACCAAGTGTTTCCACACTGCGCCGTGTACACAAACGGCCAACTCAACGCAATTGAAACGTACCGCCGGTATTACCATACGAAAACGTGGCATATGAAGTGGCGGAACGTGGGTGCGCCACTGTGGTTCAAATCACAGCCGGCATCCAGAACGGCTTTGTCGGCGGAGTTACACGCCCCACACATCCCAAAGTCCATTGCCGTTTATAACAAAATTGGTGTTGCTGGAGTTGTAGTTGCCAACAGTATTCTCTAAAACAGTTGTCAGTGTTGACAGCGCCAAAACGCGCATACAGACGCGGTCCCCACACGACATTCGACAAATACAATACCGTTGTTTCATGGTTTAGAGGATACAACTCTTTATTCTTTAAATAACCCATGACTATACACTGCAGCTCGTAGGGCAGGTCAAACATGTACTGGTAGTTTTGCCGGTTAAATACAGACATTTATTGTCCGCGCATGCGCTTAGCCAAGTGGTTGACCGTGTTTGCCAAACGCGTGACCTCGTCCACCATTTTGTCGCGGTCACGTTTGCGCTTGTTTGCCAGCTGACCCAAGCGAACCATTTCCTGACAGGCCTCGGCCTTGTTCTGCTTGATTTTGGCCGCGACTTTGACCTTCACGCGTTCCAGCTTGACGCGGAATTCTTCCCTGAGAGCAGCGATAGCGCCCTCGTGCTGCCCTCGCAACGTGCATATCTTAGTTTCACAACATTCGGTGGCCATTTTTAGGAGGTCATCGTGCCGGGACTTGAGGCTGTCAATCTCCGACGTGTGTTGGCTGTGTATCGCGCTTACGATCAACTGATTTCGCTGGCACCTTTTCTCATCCGTGGCGGCCGCAGCTTCTCGCAATTGTTTGCGATGTTTCGACTCGAGATTTGTCAGTCGCGTTTCGTATTTGTCGCTCATTGTTTTGACCTTTTCTTGGATTGTCATTTTCAGGAGGTCTTCGTGTCGGGACTTGAGGCTGGCAATTTCCGCCGCGTGTTGGCTGTGCATCGCGCTAACGTCCAACTGGTTCTGCTGGCGCTCTTTCTCATCCGCGGCGGCGGCAGCTTCCCGCAGCTGTTTGCGATGTTTCGACTCGAGATTTGTCAGTCGTTTTTCGTATTTGACGTTCATCGTTTTGACCTTGTCTTGGAACATCGATTGGTACTCTTTCTGCACACTCAGCGAAGGAACATGCGCGCATGATTCAGCCTTGCAGTCGTGGCACTCCCAATGCCCTGAACAGTTCTCGAACTGCGCGTTGGACGCGGCCGTCGCCAATGTACAGTCTTTGTGGAACCATTGGCCACACGTGTCGCATCCCACCACGTCTGAGGTGGCAGGACTTGCTGCGCATATCGAACATGTGAATTCGGCAGTATCCCAACACGACATGCAGAATACGGACATTTGGTCGGCACGTGTGCCGAGTACCACGCGTTCGTTTTTCGCGGTGCGGGAGTAGCAACCGTTGCAGACGCTTCCGACAGAGGTCATGATGCGCGTGCGCGTGTCTTTTGACTCCGCGTGGATATGGAATTGCGTACAGAGTGAGGACATGGTGTTCGGTGGCTTTGATTGTAATTAAATCAAAAATATCGAAGTGTACAGTGTGTGTGTGCTGGCTCGCCTACCTTTAATTTAATTTGAAATGAATTAAAAATCTCATTCTGTATCGGACTCGGACGACTTTTTTTAATTCATTCAGGTACTTGAAAAAAAATTCACCATCTTCCTTCTCGTTGTGTGTAATTACAACTCCTGGAGCAACCGAAAGCGTGTCAAGAATTCGCTAGGGTTTTGGCCTCTTTGATGCCAGGTCTTACACCCTGATAATACGAGTATCCGATTCACTACCAACGCATTAACAATGAACTGCTCGTTGAAATAATGTTCGAATCCTTCCGCCCGTGCCTCGCTGACCAGTTGTTTGGCACGCATGGCTGACATGGGCTTGTACACTCCAGCATAACATATCTCGGCAAACCGTATTTTTGCTTCTGCATGGCCAGCGCGGACGGCCTTCTCAAGCCAAATGCATGCCATGTCTGGAGACTGAGGTCTGCCCGCAGTGCCATCCCAACATGCCATCCCAAGGGCAAACATCGCCCATGCTTTACCGTTACGAACGTGCTGCATCATGAGACGATACCATTCATTCTCTGAGTCGAACAAGAACGAGGCCCGACATAGAGGACAGTCGGTGTATCTACTTTTCAGGGTTGCAAAACACCCGCAGTGTATCTTGTTCCCGCAGCAGCACAACAAGGTATACTCAGATGCCCATTTGGAGACGTCATCCAAGCAGATACAACACGTGTCGGACATGGTCCTGTTAGATGCAACGAAATTTAATTTGAATTAAATAAAAATCTCGAGCTGACGCGAGTGTGTGCTGGCTCACCGAATTTTATTTAAATAAAATTAAAATCTCGAGCTGACCCATTTTTAATTTTCGTCGGCACGTGCCGCGGTTTCAGACGCTTTCATAATCCCCTGTTCGTAGCTACGCAGCGCGGCCAAGTCCGCCGCGGATAGGCGCGATATGTCATCGCCGCCCATTTTACCACCCAGGTGCTGATACGCGCTGAAAAGAGCGTGCGCCATGACCGACCAGGCATATCCGGGTTCGAGTGTCTCTATGTGGTTGACAAGGATGGTGGACATCTCCTCGGAGAACTGGCGCGCGCTATCTCGAAGCGTCAGGCATTCGTAATTCAGCAGCGTCTCTGTGTTCCAGCCCCGTTTACTGGGTTTGCACAGCAGCAACTCCTTGTTGTTGGACATGAGAATCGCCGACTTTTTGTGCGCCCGCATCTGACGCTTGACAGCGTTCTCGCATCCCTCATAGTTCACGGTTTCGCCGCGCCAGCAAGACGTCGGCTGAAACTCGTGCCGAGTCCACGGTAGCGTGTCCGTTGTCACGTGGAACGTCTGCTCGTAAAACCTTTCGAACGGTATCCACATCTTGTGGACGGCGAACAGACGTCGCTTTGGAAGGACGAGCACCGACTCTCGCTGGGTGGACCAACTGGTTTTGTCCCACTTGAACGTCTCCATAGTGTCCCCATCTATAAACCCAACTATAGCAGGATTCAAACGCAGAAAACGTGGGGCGTCTAACAACCACTGACCCCGCGCGCTCGCCTGTGTGCACTTGATGCCGCGCTCCCGCAGAAATTCCTCGACGACTTCGAACGTCCAGTATCCGCTGGCTGTACAATAGGTGTCAATAGGATTGTTGGTCTTCTGGACGAGGCGCGCGCTCACATCGTTCAGCGTTCTTTCAGAGATTTCGTACAACAAATGCGAGACTGCCGACAGTGCTTTCTTTGCCCCGACTTTGAAATCAGACATTTGCTCAACTTTACACAATTAAATATGTAAAATATATTGACGGGTAGGATTTAGCTCAGTTGCACACGCATACTCGTCGTCATGCCCTACCGTATGCCGTTTCGCGAAAAATTCAAGTGCAAACTGCGGGCAGTGTGTAAAATGAAGCAGAAACATCCAGAGTATAGATTTCAAACCGTGATACGATGCAAACGTAGCTTAAAGTACATAAAATCCTTCACAGGAACACTGTTTGTCACGGAAATTATTAATGTAGTGTTTGCTCCGGGAACCGAAGAAATTTCTTCGGGCACAGGCAGCGATTTAATTTAATTTAAATTAAACTATTCAGACACCATTGTCTCAAGCATGACTTCCTCCCGACGGTCCCCTCAAGCTCGCGCGAAGCACTCGAAAGGTCGCCGTGGAACCTCCAACTACGCGCTAATGAAGCGTGTTCGTCGTAGGGAGTCGGACAGGGGGACCGTGAGGCGCCGCGGCCTACCCTTCTACGCATCAGCTGTCACTTACGTCTTAGCGCACACAGCCGTCAACATTCCGAGCCAGGCCAAACAACTCCTGAACTCGGCCCGGCGCCGCGAGGCGAAAAAACGAGAGCGACGGGCACAAATGGCATACCGCTTCGCAAAACAGCACCGCAAGGGCATGCGTCGTCGTCCAGCGAGCTGGTCGCGCGCCAACCGCCACGTGTTCGCCAACAAAGACATGGAAATGTAAATAAGTACACTAAAATATATTGACTTGTTGTTTGGTTCAATTCTTTTTTACTCAATGTGTAAGCCGTGACTCGAGCGCGGCCCACGAACGGTCACGTGGTTGCTTGTTCTTGAGGTTGGTCTTCAGCTGCTCTATGCCACGCTGAAAGTGCTCTGCGGTTCGTTTAGAGCGCCTCGCGGCGGCGCTAAGTGCTTTGTTGGTGCGTTTCAACTTTTTATTGTCGCGTTTCAGTTTGTACAGAGACGCGTTGAACTTGTTCATCGAATCGCGCATAATGTCAGAGGTCTGCTTCTCGAGGGCCAACCTCTTGTCGTACTCGTCCTTGGCCGCCAACACTCTGTGGCGAAAGCGCTTGGCCTTGCGGTCTTTTTGCGCCAGGTCTTTCTTCAATTGGTGGACTTGGCGGCACATGGCACGGTAGTCACGGGCAGTGTGTGTGTGCTTGACCATTGTAAATGTATGTTCAAAATGTGTTGGTCTTTGTGGCGTGGGTGGGTTTAATTTAATTTAAATTAAAATCGTCTTACCTGAGGAGTCGACGGCCGACCTCAACATTTAATTGATAATTTTACTATAGGGTGACCTCTTGAATTTCTCCGGCAGGCACACAGTAGTGACGCACATAGGAGCGAGAACCTACCACATGCGTGCCTGACATTTTCGACGCCACCTCGAGAAACGCGACCACTTCACCAGGGCGCAGTGTGGCCCCCCAGTCGGCGTTATCTGCATAGTATTGACGCTGCGTACCCGATTCCGAAACCGTGGCAGCCAAACGACCCACCGTAAGTACCGTGCCCGTACGATAGCCCACGTCAGTACCCGTCCGACCAACGGTGTCGCGACTGTGAACTCCTTCGGGGTTTGTCTCTGACCGCGGCGGTGGTTTCTCCATGTACAGGCATGTGTCGACACAAGTTGCGCAGAGATAGATGGCAAACAGGACGGCGCCCCAGGTGAGAAAGTTGCGTGAACACGTGGACAGCGCATGCAAGCTGAGCAACACGAACAACAGGCCCAAGTTGACCCACGGGAGCGCTACGGACCACCAGCGCCGTTTCCTGACCAAGTATTGCAGCGATGCTGTGAAAAGACATATGGTACACGTTTCTATGCTGAAGACCACGTAAGTGGCTATCAGGAGGGATGACGAACACATATATTGTGAATGAAAATATTTAATCGTTTATAGTATCAACAGGTGCACGGGTCGAGGCCGAAATGAGCCATGACTTCGTAAAGTGCGAAGAGGGCCGAAACCACCATCATCAAGTTTGCGTCGTCCAGTACGCCCCGCACCTCTGTACGCACCGGCGATGGTTTGTCAGGCGGTTGGTTCGGTGGCCTGTTCGGCGGCGGTGGCGGCGGCATCATTTTGTGTTGCGTCCTCGACTTTTATATCGGGTTTGTACTGATGCACGCGCCAGCCCTTTGCCCTGAGTTCTTTCAGCACCTCTGCGTAACGGGTGCGTTGGGTTGACGAAAGGTCGTTTTCGGCCATGCGTGCCACACAGCATCGAAATTTACCTATCGTTTGCCACGAAGCTGACGAAAATTCTTGCGCGGCAATATCACCACACTCTTCGATTTTCTCATCGACCGCTTGCATTTCTGCCCTCCGCGCCCGCTTGTCAGCCAACACTTTCGTACGCGCTACCGATTCCGCGTTAATGTCGGCGAGACGGTCAGTTTTGAGCGTTTCCTGGAACTCTAACTTTTGCTCGAGTTGGAGTCGTCGCCTGGGCAAAACACGATCAGGGCGCAGTGTGCGAAATTCCTTCCGTATTTTACGGCGGCCTTCGCGGTACGCCACTTCCACCGCTTGCTTGGCGTCGTCTACTCTTTGCCGCTCCCGTTCGTCTTCGTCGTCGTCGTGTAGTTTATTTACGAGGCCCGTCGTGTCTAATCGTTGCTTCTTCGATGGGCGCGCATGTGGTTCAGCGCGACGTTTCATCGTGTGTGGAGTTGTGACCAAATTTTACGGTACTTTTAAATTAAATTAATTTATTTTTTAAATCAAAGCAAATTTGCAACTCGTGGTATGTACTAAAACGTACGGCCGTGCGTTGTATTTAAGAGTGGCTCCGCAATTAAAATGTCTGACGTGTATTACGGTGCATTGGCAGTTGCCTCGCTTTCGGGACTGGTTATCAGTATATTCGGCGGACTGGGAAGCATCATTGGCCTGACGGCCGTGGGCGTTTCGAATGGCATCGCCATCTCGTACGCCTGTCGCCGCAGGTGTGACAAAACCGCGAAAGACACCTCACAGGGTGAACAGGAGTTGACTGACGTGAAGTGACGACAATTGTGACGCGTTGGGGGGGTCGTCGGTGGAATCTCCAGAAACATGTTGCACGTACCGTGCTTTCTTCGAGTATGTATACTCTGAGCCGATGTTCATATTTTCCATTTGAGAGAAGACCAACGCATCCATCGGGCTGAACGGTACGTATGCATCTAAGCTACCGTGGGGGTGTGTCCGCTTCCATTCGTTGACGACGTGGCGAACTTTCTGACTACGTTGGGCCCTGCTTAAATTACGAAACCGCGCACCCGGGTCACTTTCCGAGGTCCCGATTGTCATAGTATACGCGACGTATTTTGCGGCCAAATATTCTATATCCGATTCGGGCACTGGGTACTCGAACCAGATTGTGTCTGCAGGGATGGTTGTGTTGGATACAAAATAAGCTACAAATTGAACGAAATTGACCATGGTTTGTCTGTATACCGTCGTTTAAATAATGGTTTTTTTTACCAATAGAGCAGCTTTTTGCTGCACCATTTGCCCGGTTTTGCGCGCTCTTGGTGAGACACATATTATATGTGAAGAAGCATTAAGAAATCAACTTATTGTGCAAGGGGTGGCCAATTGGCTGCCTTTCTGTTGGGACCCACCCTGCCCCCTCGCTTGCGCTGCTTTTGGGTTCGTTTTACATCTTTTTTCGTCTGTTTTTTCGACCTTTTCTTTTTCTTCTTTGTATACTCGAAGCTCGTACGTTCTGTGAACTTCGTCGACCTTTTCGAATACTTATTTAAATGTATAGCAACATCTTCTGGCACATGGTGCGGTCTGTTTGTTTTTCGCATAAATTCCTCGCCATCAATGGTCGCAGACGTTTTTTTTTTATACACGGTGACGACGACATTCTTTGAAAGGATAGCGTTTGTCGACGAATCAACGCCGACGTGTAATGGATTGATGTGTCTTTGCGTACATCGTTTACGGGCATGCTTGGTCAAAATTGGACCCGTCCAAGGCGTTACATCATACGTCAATGCGTTCATGGAAGCTTTCTTCGACATGTTGTGAATACTATAATAACTTAAATACAACAATTACTTTGCAGATTGTTCATGCACGACTAACTCTGTGACCCAGACCTATCTTTTTCTTTTCAGACAATTTGCCTGACTGTTGTGATTTAGTTAGAGACGACTTTATTTTGGTAAAGAATATATAGTGTTTGTGTGGCGTACATCGAAAGAAGTCACAGACCTGATATTAAGTAAGACATATTCTTAAATGTTGTTGGTCGGTCATTGTTAGTGTTGAACGGTATGGACTTCGAGCTTATTCCGACCGATGAGCAGAGTCGTCAGATGTGCCAGCCTTGGAAGGCTTCGTTGGCGTCGTTGAGAACGGCCGACTTTCTGGGGCGGCAAGATTACATAGACTGGTGGATTCTACAGTGGTTGACGAATACAACAGTAACAGTCACGTCGGCGGAGCTTCCGTTGTGCGTCGAAGAATCACTGCATTGCGACCGAAAACTGATGAAGCAGTACATAAGCTCTATACGCGCGGCTATTCTGCGACGCGACACACCCTTTGTACGCGAGCATTATGTGTTGCCCCACAAAGAGTTTTGGAATGTGGTCGAATTTTCCACCGTGACCGTCGAGATGTTTCGCGCGTTAGTGGAAAAGACTACCCTTCCTAAGAAATTGTGCCCGTTCATCGTCGCGTCTCGGCGCCAAGAGATATTGGAGGGGTTTGTGAACCAACACGGGCCCACGCTGCCGCTGCGCGATGCGATTTGTCACCAATGGAAAGATGGTGTGTCTTGGTTGCTGGTAGAAGGTGCCGAAATCACTGGCGATTGCGTGGGCATGGCGGTACGCCACGCTGGCATTTTCGATTTGGTGACAATGTGCAATCCAGAGGCCAAACAGGGGGATTGGGAGGAGTTTTTGTTGCAGTGCACGTTGCGACGGGTGCCTGACGTGGCTCGGGTGGAACAATGGTTTTACATACACGGTTTCAGACTGTGACCTATTTTTTGCCACGGGTCTGTGTGTTTCCACACCTCGTAGTCGACCACGCCGTCGACTGTACTGACTTGGATGTCTGCGCATGTGACGTGGTAGCGTTTCGCACACATCGCGCATACCCATTCATCCAATAGGGAGCTCTCCAAATGAAGTCTGGCGCGTCCTTCGCGAAGCCACATCGCGTCCACAAGACGTACTCTACTCACGGTGATTGTTTCGAGGTCGTCCAGGGTGTATATGTTCGGCATTCGGTGTATGCTGTCCACGCGCAAGTGTTTCAACTCTCTGAACATGAACAGGGATTGTAGTGTGCGCGGTGTGGGCGACACGAGGGACATGGAGTGTAGATGGGGCACGCGCCTGGCCAGCAGTTCGACATGTTCTGGGCGATAGTCCTCGGCGTTGGCGATGTCGACGCGCGTGACGTTGTCGAGGTATAAGTCCGGTGAGAGCAGTGTCTGGAGCTGCTTGAGGACGTCGAGGCGTTGCGGGCCGGCGCGTTTGGACGGGTTGTGGACAATCGCGTTGTGTACGTTTTCCAGCTGGCACTGCACTGCAATAAACTGCGCCGAAACACCGGCGTGTATCACGTCCAACAGCATGGCAAGAACTGACGTGTCGTCGTTTTCAAGCAGCTGAATGTGCACGTCGTCGAGATGGCATTTGATACGTTTATATATTTCGTGCCAGAATGTTTCTGTCCCGACAGGTTCGTCGTCGTCGCTGTCGCTTGGCGAGTCGTATTCGTAATCGTCCATCAGTGACGTGTCGTGGCTACATATACTCGAACCAGACTAGTAGAAAATGATGTAAAATTAAAATTAAACAGCAGAAAAAAGTTTAGACACGAAATATTCTCTATTCTGAAAGACTTGCGAATCGATTATCACCCAAGGGAGGCGTTGGTTTTTTCCTCACTTCTATGATGTGTCCCTGTAGCAACCAGTCATGTAGTAATTGGCGTGGGTCAATAATACGCTTCACTTTCTCTATGGTAGCGCCGGGTGACTCACCATTCACAAACCTGCGAGTATTGGGCCCTTCGGGAAATGCTTTTACCTCGTTCACCTCACAACTGTATTCGTATTCTTTTACATCAGGGTCGACGTCGTCAAACTTCTTCACCATTTCGGCGTGAATACTACCCAGCGTGTTAAACGCCGTGTCCAGAATCAAATTTACGGGTTTATTCGATTCAAAGCAAATAGTAACCATTACGTCCGCACGCGTGGGATTTCCGTTGCACCGAATCACGCTCTCTGAAAAACATATCCCGAATTTGTATCTCTCGTGAAATACCAGTTCGCCTGAGTGTGGCATATATTGAGGCATGGAACGGCGTCTTAGAAACGAATAAACCGGCTCGTCATCTCCAATGCGCGACAGTATTTCTGCGAGTTGCCAATATATTTCTTGGTCGGTTGGTCTGGGCAGCTGCTTCTCGAGCTCTTTGACACGTGCCTTCGCCTCTTTCACGTCGCGCCTGGCGCCTGGTAATTCTTCCCGCGCGGCGACCGCGACTTCGTATTGACGGAAGCGTGACATTCAGCATAGACAACATGTATGGCGTATTTGTACTGTAATTTTGTTGATTCGATTGTTGATTCGATAAAATGAAACTGTATGAAAAATCCTGAAGCATAACCTTTTTGCATTATATACGTACTAAACAGTGCACAGTAATGTCTACGAACACTCGCGCCGCAGCTCACGTGTTACCGACGCCGTCCGCGTTGAAGCGGCAGATGCCGGTGCCGTCGCCGTCGCCTGTTGGCGCGTGGCGCGAGACCATCGTCAATATCCTCCAGGGCAAAGACCCGCGTTTGCTGCTGATAGTCGGGCCGTGTAGTGTGCACGACCCGGTGGCGGTGCTCGACTACGCGCGTCGACTGTCGGCGTGCCAGGGGCAGTTTCCGCACATTTTTTTCGTGATGCGTACGTATTTTGAGAAGCCACGCACTCGCAAAGGCTGGTCGGGCTTCATGCACGACCCTCATTTAGACGGGACGAACGACATGGGGTCTGGCGTGGCCCTGTCGCGCAAGCTGCTGCTGCAAATCACCGCGCTGGGCGTGCCCACTGCCACCGAAACGTTGTCTCTGATAGCCCCGCAGTACATTGACGACTTGATTTCCTTTGCCTGCATTGGCGCCCGAACGACCGAGTCTCAGCCGCATCGCGAACTGGCTTCTGGGCTCTCGGTGCCTGTCGGGTTCAAGAACTCGACCACCGGCGACATTTCCGTGGCCGTGAATTCGATCATTTCTGCGTCAGAAGGCAAGGTGTTTATGGGCGTGAACGCGGAGGGCCGCGTGGCCGCCATTCGCACGAACGGCAACCCGCATTGCTGCCTGGTGCTGCGCGGTTCTGTCCACGGGCCGAACTACGACACGGAGACGGTGCAGACGCTCGCGCAGCAACTGGGGCGCGAGAAGATTCGGACTGGCATCGTGATTGACGCCTCGCACGGCAATTCCGGCAAAAAATGGCGCAAGCAAATCGACGTGCTGAAATATTTGGCGGCCCACCGCGTGGACAGCGTGCGTGGTTTTATGATGGAATCGTTCCTGGAAGACGGGAACCAAGCGCTGGCGTCGCGTCCGCTGCGGCACGGGTTGTCTGTCACGGACGCATGTATAGGCTGGGTAAAATCTGTGGACATTTTCAAATATATCGAGCATCATCTAAAAGAATAAGAATAAGTAGAGGATAATCTATTTTTGAAATACCAGTATAAATGCGAGACACGCACAGGTTATAATGGCGAATTTTACTGTGTATGGTTTTTGCCTAATTGTGACGGCGTCGTTCGTTGCTTTGCTTTCGATGTCGACTGATTTTTTCGTTCATTGGGTGAACGATATCGTCATTCCATGCCAGCACGATTCTGTGTGGAATGGCGTCTCGTGCAATTGCGACAACACCCGCGGTGTCTACGGTGGCACTTATTGCGACGAGTGCCAATGTGAACATCAGGGCATTTGCAGCTTGAGCAACAAGGGCGGTAGTAGTAATCGATGGGGGTGTTTGTGTCCACCGCACCATAAATGGACCGGGGTGTTGTGTGACAAATGTTACGCAGAGGTCAACAACCAGACTTTGAACGAATGTTCTGGCCCTTGTTTGAATACTCAGACCCATGAACACTTTGGTCCGAAGTGTGACACGGTATGTGTACCCGGGGGCTCGTCGAACGACGCTGTGTGTCGAGAAATCGCTTCGGGCGGAGGTAGATGCAACGCGTGTAACGGTCACGGTGCGTGTGGGCCGAACGGAGGTTGTGACTGTGAAGAGGGTTGGTTCGACACGTTGGGTGGGGAGCAGTGCGCGTTGTCTTGTGAAACCGCCGGAATAGATTGTCCTGAAACAAATGGTATATGCCGCTCTATAGGGGGCGAATTGCAATGCGTGTGCGCTCCGGGTTTTTATGGTAAAAACTGTGATTTGTCTTGTGGTTCCATAGTCCAGGGAAAAACGTGTTCGGGACACGGTACCTGTGGGTTAACAGCGTTGGGAGTACCCGCGTGCACGTGCACGACGCACTACGTCGGCGAAATGTGCGAACATGCTTGCCCTGGCGACCAATCATTTCCCTCGACGTGTTCTGGCCACGGTTCGTGTACAGTGGCACAAGACCCGTCCACTGGGACAGAGGAGGCGGTGTGTTCTTGTGATGCGAACTCGCTGTGGTCCGGTTTCGACTGCTCGTGTAATTCGAGGTTTTCGTGTTCGGGACACGGCGTGTGCAAGGACGATGCGTCATGCGAATGCAACGATTGGTCCGAACCATCCCATCAGCATTGGAGTGGTGAAGGGTGCCAAAAGTGCAGTGAACATTGGTACGGACGTGAGTGCCATTTAAGATGCGACCCGGATGTGGAGTACACTCCGGACGAATTTGCTGGGCGCGACGTTCCGCGCGACGGTGTGGATATCGGTTGCAATGGGTTCGGAACGTGTGACGTCATTCCCACCGCGTCGGGCGAACGCGTCCAATGTTCGTGCCGTGGCACAGACCCGACCTGGTTTTGTGCTAAATGCGAGGCAAATTACTACCCGTTGACTTCTTCAGAAACGGCCGGTGCCTATTGTACAACCGAATGCAACGAAGGGACGTGTTCGTTTCGAGGTGTGTGCAATGATGATTACGACGGAACGAACGATTTATGTATATGCAATACAATCACCGTCGGCACTGTCGAATTCGACACCCTCGACCCTACGCGTTTTTGCTCGACGTGCAAGGAGAATTGGTTCCCCGACGAAATGAGCTCGAACGCGCCCTGCACGCACTACTGTGCCGCCGACGGTACACTGGAGGGTAACCTGATTGTATTCGGAGAGGACAGACTCTTGCAAGGGGACGAGAATGCCCAGAAAGTGTGTGCCAGAAGCGAAGATGGGTGGACTCCGGACCCGGACTGCCGTGTATGCTCCGGCGAAGGTACATGCCGGGGCGATGGCGAATGTGAGTGTGGAGACGGTGTCACAGGCCTGTACTGTGAAATAGACTGTGGAACAACTGCCAATGGTCAGGTCTGTAACGGTCATGGGCGGTGTGTCCGGAACGACTTGGACATGTGGTTTGACCCATTTACGACAGATTATAGGTGCGAGTGTCAACCGTATGACGCGTATACGTCTGAGACACGTCAACGATTGTTGAAACGTGGTTTTGTAGTAGAACCCCCACCAAGTCCGAACTTTTACGGCGAGTATTGTGAATTTCACTGTCCCCGATACAACGAGGACATATGCGCTGGTAGAGGTGACTGCAAAACGGGCATCGCTGTTCCGGACACTACCATAGAGTCGGAAGGGCTTCAAGCAGGCGTGCCGAAAGATTGTAACGGTGACGACGATTGCTCTGGGATACCGGGTGCATTTTGCGCACAACTATCGTCGCCGTGGGATTCGTTGATGTCTGGTAGTAAAAGCTTTTTCAGCAGTGGACCGTCCTCCCCGGGTTATTTTCCGTGTGCCACTTCACAGAACTGTCTGGATGCCATTTACAGTATCGAATGGGACGACTACTGTGTAAACATGTTAAACGGCTGGTACCCCAGCGAGTTAAATACCGCTTCGTGTACGTATCACGTCGACGAAACGTTGAATTGTCGCGAAAAAGTCGAGAATTTTTTCATTGGCCAATACAAAGACAGTGGCAAAACGTGGTGTGAATCTGCGCTGGAAGAACTGTCTCCCGTGATTATGACGGACGACCTTATAGAAGACAACACTACCGTCTGTAGTTCTACAACGCACGCGTCAGAACAAACGTACAATCTGTACTACGAACTGTGTCACTCGTGGACACTGGAATCCGCATGCAATGCAAACGCTGAGTGTATGTACGATCAAACGATACGCTACATCGAAGCCACTGATTCCAGATGCGAGTCTTTGGTTCTCAGCGAGGGCAAGTGTTGTTTACCGGACGGCGATTGTCCGTCGGAATGCCACCCGAGCGACGACGGCACAGCATGCGAAACAAAAACCTACTGTCGTGCGAGACATTGTAAAGACGCCATTATTGAAAACAACGTCGAATCGTTGTGTGTTGACGTCGAACCGGCGTGTCCAACGGACGACCCGGATTACTGGACCTCATTCTGTACGCAAACGTCTGGGACCGTGCGCGCCCTGGCCGAAATGTCAGCCCGGGACACGTTTTACACGTGCGTCATGTACGATAACAGTATGAATCCACAACAAATATCCCTTCAAACCCCGGGGAATGTCGACATATTCGGCACGGTTACAATTGCTCCTGAAGAAAACGTCCCCATACAAGACTACCGCGCCAAGTTTCTGGCGTCGCGTACTCTTCTGGACAAAACGTCCTTCTGTGGCGATGCGTTGAGCAAGATAGACTTCCGTAACAACGACTTTTGCGAAAATCACCTTTCACACATACTGCCAGCATGGTACTCTCACCAAACCGAACGAGCCAACTGGTTTCGGGAATATATGGTGGTGTGTTCTTCTGGTATCGAGTCGATATACAGCACCTCTGCCCGGGCTGAAGACCGGGCGGCACTGTTGAATGCGTCGTGCACTGTTCATTACAAATGTCAGAACCGTCTGAACCGCGACTGGGACGCGACGTGCGACGATACCGACAGTGACATGAACGCTTACGGGTGGACTCTCAAATGTCTGACGTCTGGTGAAACCAAGTTCGACACAGTAGACTGGTCTATGTTCCCCGAAGACGTCTCCGACTGTACACTGCACGAGAACACGTTCGCGACGCGATGGGGCGCTACTCAGTGGTTTGTCAACGACGTCATTGATAAATACACTGAGAATTGTGCGCGTGGCCTCGAGGCCTCTTGGATTCCAAAGGAGTCTCCTATCCCAGGCGTGTGTGAAATGGGAGCCTGTGCGGACGGACACACGTGTGTGCCTTGTTCCGAAGACACGATGCTGTGCAACCAGGGCGTGTTCTGCCGCGCGCCAAACAATGTCAACTGCTTCGAAGACATGCCGTGCCAGAACGGTGGAGAGTGTTACCAACCTTATTTCTTCGCATCGTCAAACAAATATTTGTGTGAGTGGGAACACAGTCAACCTGTCTTGGCCTACGTGGGAGACTCAGAGTACAAAGCAGTTCTTACAAGTCGCAACATTTTGGTTATTTCGGGCGTCGCCGTCGCGCAGGGGCCGATTGTGCTCGTGCAAAACGAGACGTGGTCCGTGATGCAGGAACCCAGTATATTCAACGACGAAGAGGCGCGCGTAGCATGGACTGCCTCGTGGAACAACTGCCCGGCGTTGTTTTGTCCCCTGACTGCACAGTGCGTGACCAACTGCTCGAATTGTGGCTCCGCGCATGGGAAAATGTGCACGGGTCAGGCTGTAGAACCCAAGGAGACCGGCGCCGTGTTGCCCCCCGACATCGAAACTTGCAGCGACGACGACGACTTCAACTGGTATGAATACTGTGCCGCTCAAAGTTTGGGCACCAGTTTGAAGACGTCGGGTTCTGCTGGGTTGGGCGCCCCGTGGACCGGAACAACGACCATGCTCGCGCCCGAAAGACTACAGATTGTGGACGTCCGTGCCGACGTCGCCGGCCAAACTAAAATCGTCATCGACATACAAGCGTCAGACCCATCAGCTGCGTTGTCGCTGACTATCGACAATGAGGAAACCGTATGGCATGTCCAGGGCGAAGTGATAGCCTTCGGAAATTACGTACGTACTGTGCGTCAGTCCAGCGGCCAGCTCGAAATACTGCACCTGGGCAACGCGAGCACGTCTATTGCTTTGAAGGCCATGTTCGGCGCCACGTTAGTCCTGAATTCTCTCGCGATAAACGGTAACGAACAATTGAAATCGTTTGCGGACACTGTAGACCCATCAAGGTTCTACATGGGCACAGAAGAGAATGTGACGAATTACAAGTCGTGGTCTTTTGACGAAGACGGAACAGCCACGTTGTACCGCGAGCAGTATGAAACGCATCCGCCAACACGCCAGTGTTCGTTCGAGGCGGATGGCAACAACACTGTGAAAGTTTGCAACGCAGATAGTCTCCCGACAAATGGTCAGAGATGGAAAATCGACTCGTCGTATCAAAAACGTGTCCACGGATGGACAAAGTTTCAGCCGACCCGTAAAAAAGTGGCAAACATGGACGTGTTCAACGGTGATTTTTCGCCCATTGTGCGCACGCATATTTACCAGAACAGGTTGTACGTGAACGACGTGGCAACGGATTGTCGCGTGGAGGCAACGCAGTGGTGGCACTGGACCATCGACGTTCATGCTGTCGATGAATCGAATTTTGTGAATACTGAGGATATGGTCATCAACGAGTTCCTGATTGCCGACGCTGGTCAAACACTATTTCGTCAGACGTGGGACATTCATGTTCATATTGGGAGTTGTTCGTATGACGGTCAGTACGAGATGGTCACTACCGCGGGCGAGCATCAAATCGACGCCATGATGGGCACACCGTTCCATCATGTCACTGCGACGCCCGAACACGAGTGCCGCGCGCATTGCCACACACACGAGGACTGTCGACAATGGTCATGGACGCCACATGCGCAGGATTGTTTCTTGCATAGCGCGTCGTGTCACGAGGGTGGGTGCACTCTCGGTTCGCACACAATGAACGTCTTCCACGCGCGTGGGGTGGAGTATTTCGACGCGTGGTCGTCTGCGAAAAACGTCAAGGTGTCGTGGAATCATATTCGGGCCGAGGACATCATTGATGCACCGTTTGCCTGCCCGGTGGTGGATATCGCCGCCACAATACCACAAGCATGGCAAGAGGATTTCAGCATGCTCTATACGCCACTTGATATAGACGCGACCAGTGTTTGCAACTCATTGCATACGATGTGGGAGACGTTGCCCGGGTACGAGACCGGTCACTGTTCAACGTCTGACGACTGTCCATATGTCCCTCATGACATGTCAGCGTGTGCGAATTACATGGAGTATGCAGTGCCCGACGTATCTGGCATCACGGGGTGCGACGGCGACAAAGATTTGTTTCTGGAGTTGGACTGGACTTCGTACTGTCGTTACGAACAGTCTTTCATTGGGGACATACCGTTCATAGGCGGGCGTGATATATTCACGCCGGTTAAATCACTGGACGCGATGTGCGAAACAGTGCGCACGATTCAGTCGTCGGCGGATGCCACATGCGCATCACCCGTCGACTCTGAGTGGTTTGGAAATTGTTTCGGACGTACGGCTGCATACGAAGACTTTTGTTCTGCCGATTGTGTGGAACATATCGAGTCCATGTTGGACGAAGTCGAAGGGGACCCATCTATATGCACGATACGAAAGGAGTACCTCGACTTGAGTGCCCTCGGCCTTGACACCGACTGCAAGTGTTCTCTGGGTGACATGATTGTGACGGATTTTTGCTTGGTGCAGAATGCTTACCATGTTGGAAACCAAGTCAAAGTTCCGGAATTGTACAATTCAGACTGTTCAACGTCTTGCACGCAGGTGTTGCAAGATTCGATGGACCGGCCGAAGTGGCGTCAATGGTGCCAGGATTTGTCTTCCGGCCGGATTTCGGGGACGTGTTCGAAGACAGTGTGTGAATGTAACACGGAAAATATCGGTGTTGCTGGGACTCGTTGCGAACTCTCGTGTCCGTCCGGGGATGACAACGGCGAAGAGTTGGCGTGTTCGGGAAGAAACGGTCGTTGCTTTGCCGTAAACGAAGACGAAATTACGGAAGATGCAGAGAAACAGCAATTGAACGGAGAATACAGAAACGCGTCTTTCGCTGGGCCGAATATACCCGTGTGGCAGCGCGGGCCTTCGCCAACAGCGGATGGACGTTGTCAGTGTGCGTTGGGTTCTGGGCTCATGTGTTCAATACCCTGTGACAAATGCAATAACGGTACGTACGGGTCCCTTGCGGCGTCACAACACGGCATATGCGACTCGTTCAACGGTGTTTGCCGTGGCCTTGCACCGTGGATGCGCTACAACACTGACAAGGCTCTAAGCGAAGGGTTTTCGATAAACACCACTTCGTTTGAGAACGCCATCGGCCTGACACAGTGGAAACATTCGGACCGGTTCGTGTTTGAATCAGACGCGACCCTCCTGGAGCAGTCTTTGCGGTATGTGTCGGATCAGTCGGGGGTGTTCCAAACCCAACTCGAAGACCCGACTCTTGAGGAGGAAAATGCCATCGTTGTCCTGTTCGACGTGTTCGGAAGCTTATGCTGGCACGAAAACGTCACGAACTTTGAGTATTTGGATAACGAACAGCAATTCATACGAAAAGGGTTGGACATGAATTTGGGCACGCTGGACATGAAAACCACATACACGGAAGAGTCCGGACTGTGCACGATAATAGAATACTCTGACAGCTTGACACTGTGTTACAGCAAGGGCACGATGTACGCCCAAGACACTGGCAGCCCGCTTATCGTACGTGTAACGAGCGAAGCTGAATTTACACGTGTAGACGGAGCGTACTTGAACGGTATGAGTTTTACGGTCCATTCCGATGGGCACATTTACGCCTTCGGTGGGCAGTGGGACTACGGTCCGACGCAACAAAACATGAATCAGCTTTACAAAATCACGGTGTCGCGCGTTCCTTGGAGTCCGTCTGACATTGTCTTTTTGTCGTGGGCGCCCATACAAATGACTGGCTCTTTGCCGCCTGGACAGGTTTATGCCCCGTTGGCAACAGTGGGTTCGTCTTTGTATTTGTTGTCTTGGGATGGGACGAAGCACACGATGTTTAGGTTTACGTTGCCCACACCTCTGTCGACGACGGGCACATGGTCGGTCGTGGAACAGGCGGTGCCGTCTGCAGGGTTTGCCAAAAACATGAAAGCAAACGATGTCGGACAGATTTACATCTATTTTTCCACGCAAACATGGCTTTTTACACCGGAAGCAAACGAGCCCTTCGTGCAACAAACCGGTCGATTCGAATCGACAACGCTGTCGCTTTTGACCGAGACATTTTCGAAATTCCACACAACGTGCTCCCTTTCATTGGCAACAGTTGGTGAAACGACGGAGCTTCGCGTCGGTGGTCAAACGTTGGCGCGTGTTGCTGGGCTCAAACAATCTGTGCGCATCTTTATGGACGAGTGGTTGAACATCGACACGTCGACGAAGGCTTCCATTACGCGTCGTTTTATGAACACGGTCACTTTTGACGTTCCGAGTCCCGTCGACGTGTCTGCCTTGACCGAGGCCCGCAAGATGTTAGCCTTAGATTTGGTGGAAAGAGTGTACATGCACCAAGCGCGATGGATTTCGGCCGAACTGATGTTCGTGAAAACACAGTTGGCACCGCACATATGGCCCGACTCGAATATGTTTCGTCATGTCACGTTAGACAAAACAGTCTTCACAGCAGATTTCGAAAACGTTTTCGACACCCTTGGGTTCGGGTTTTTCTCTGCTGACGTGCAGAGTACTCCGACATACCTGTCTGTGAATATCGAAGGCTCCGAACCCAACCGACGCTTGTCCATTCGGGGAAATTACATCGAAGAGAAGGCAGCGTACACGCAGAGATTTTACATTGGCACACACAAAATGGAACTGTATATGGAATGGACCGACCAATCATTGCGGCTCAAGCTGGGCAGGGAAGGCGACAGTGGGTACGTGAGATGGCTGTTGACGGAAACACAGTGTCGTACGTTTGTCATCGACATCAGTTTGGAAGACTGGTTGCGCGGCGCAGTGGATGTCTTGGCGGAAGATTCTTACAGACACGAGTTCTCGGCCCGAACAGGCCGAGCAGCAATGTTCAATTTGTTCGTATCACGCGAAGTCTCGTACACACACTCGATGATGACTCAATTGACGGACTTCCTTGCGTATTCGCCTTCGCATTGCTCAGTGACTGCGTCCGTTCAGTGTCCGGGACTGTTGCCTTACTTGCTACTGCCATGTTCTGGACACGGAAGGTGCAATTCTGCGTGCCAGTGCACCTGCGAGGTGGCGCCGTCGGTGTTGCAACAGAGTGACACTGCGTTACAAAGCGTGGATCGTTCGGATTCTCCATACCGTGGAAAGGGATGTGAAATAACGTGTCCGGGGTACGACGGATATTATTTAGACTCTGTCTGTTCGGGGCGTGGCGTGTGTCAGTTCGACGGTTCTTGTTCGTGTCCACAAGGTTACACGGGCAACGCTTGTCAATTCAAATGTCCCATTGACGAGGACGGGACCATTTGTTCAGCTCATGGCGGGTGTGGTACGCGCGCCACTGAAATATCATCGTTTTCGTTCGGAAAAAACGACTATTTGGACACAATTACTGCTATCAACAAGAAGAATTATGTCATGGCGTTGTCGTCATTTTACACACCCTGCAAGGAGTTCAACTACATTCGGCAAAGGGCAGAATTTACGGCGGATGTGAACTTGGCCAACGGCGACTTCAACGAAGCCGCGCCAGCGTTGGACCGGTGTGAAGACATCAATTTGGCGATACGGCAGAATGCCGATCTGAATCGCGATGAACAGTTCAGAGATTATCCGTATGGCATGTGCATCGGCGTGATTGAAGACCTTCCCAGTTACAAGGTGGCCACTCTGCGAAAACCAGAGACCAGACCATTGTTCATGTCGTTCGTGACTATTTTTGATTGCGTGGCCGCCGAATGTACGTTTGAGCCTTCGGATACGAACGAAGACTCTATACGTGGTCTTGAAACGCGTCTGCTGTCACCGTCTTTCGAGATTCGTATCAAGTACGTCCACGGCGCTTCGTCTGGAACGGTGCATTATCTTGTAAACGGCCTCGACTTTTACATGGTCACTGATTGGACTGCGCACAGTTTCAAAATTGAGTTGTTAAACACTCTTGGGTTCACAAATACCACTATTCACGTTCCCGAATCGGTCATGTTATTTCGCATGGTGGTCGAAGACGGAAAACCGGTCTACCAAATATACAAGAACTATTTCCCAAGTCCGTCCGAAAAAGGCGTGTTGTTTTTGGCCCCACTGTTCGAAGAAAAGTACGTGAGATTAGTCGACACCATTGACGACTACGTACTGGTGGAAGATTTGCCGTACACTGAGCGGGATACCGTGGAACACGCCTGCGACATGGAGCCTCTGTGTGAAGGCATTGTGCAATGGGACACGCCTTTCCGTGAAAATCTGTTCTCACTGTATTCAGAATCCGCGGCCGTGGAAGGATTCGAATCCTATTCTATGCCGTCAAACGCACACACGTTTTACAGGAAAATGTCCTTGGTGTACCAAGGTCGCGATAGTGCTTCGAAATGCGACACCATCTCCTCGAACCGCGCGCAATACCCCCGGGTACAGTACACCGAAACATACGACATACCCATTGAAAATATAGATTTGTCTCTTGCGAAAGACGACGAGACGCCCTCTATTATCATTGGAAATGGTCTGTGGACGCAATGTTGGACACGCGTGGATGCAGGCACGAAAACCGAATGCTACGAAAAGGCACGGGATGCTGGGACCTTTGGGTTTGCGTTTTCGGAAGCTGAAAATGTGTGTCTGGTTTACCGCGAGATAACCGACCCTACTCGAATTAAACTGGGCAGGTACAATAGTGAATCCCGTTTAAACATATTCCACCCATGCAACACTGATACCACATCCTGGAGGCCGATACAGTAATAAACATTCACAAAGTTAACACATATATTTTTATTTATTCTTCGTATTTAAGACACGATAGGATGTGTACTATGTTATGGTTTCTTCTAATACTGCCGTCCGTGTACGGTTTATGCAATACGGGTCAGTACAATCTGACAGATATTCAAGAGGGCAAAACGCTGCACGGATGTTATGACTGTCCTTCTGGATATGCTGCGCCGCGCCGGGACATGTATCAGTGTATTGAGTGCAACCCAGCGACGTATCAAGATTTGGAGACACAGAGCGAGTGTAAAACTTGTCCAGACGGGTGGTCACAACCGGTCAGGGGTGCTGAGACTTGCTTAGAGTGCGCACCGGCCCGTTTTGTGGCACCGTCCTCCACATGTGTAGATACGTGTCCTGATGGGAGTTGGCCTGAGGGTGTAACGTGCGAAGTTTGTGAGGCCGGTCGGTACTCTGTGGGGAATTCCAACCAATGTTACCTATGCGAGGCCGGATTGTTCAAGAAGGACAGTGGTCCGGAGAATTGTACGACCTGTCCCATAGGGTTCGTTTCGACCCCCTTGCGTACCAGCTGCTCGTTGTGTGACCCAGGCACACAGTCCGACGAGGATACATGTCGAGACTGTTCTGCCGGCAAATACGAAAACAACTATATTTGTACAGATTGTGCACCGGGTAAAATCTCATCAGAAAAGCAGTCAGAGTGCACGCCATGTGAGTCCGGTAAGTCTCAGAGCCAAGCGGGTTCAACAGTGTGTGAATCTTGTCTTGCGGGTCAGTTTGCGACCACGGGCCAACGCAAGTGTACCTCTTGTCCACTGGGATACGGAAACAACGCAATAGGCAGTGATTCGTGTGCCGTCTGCGTAGGTTCGCAAACAATTCAGGGGCGGTGCGAAGATTGTGAGGCAGGCCTGTATCAACACGGCCACAGATGCGCGGGTTGTCCTCTTGGTTACGCGTCCGCCGACGGTGCGACAACATGTGAACATTGCGCAACTGGTCGCTATTCCGACGATGGTATTTTGTCAGACGTGGGAACTTGTAAGGTATGCACCATCGGATCCGTGAACGTCAGGGACGGGCCCGGTAGTTGGAAGTGTTGTCTCAGCGGGTGCTCCGATTGTCCAGCTGGGAAGTACAGGGAGAGTGAAGCCTGCAACAACTGTCCAGAAGGGTACTTTTCGCTGGTGTCCTCGGATCGATGCACGCAGTGTAGTGCTCGACAAGGCGAGTACCAGGATCAGTCTGGGGCGTCTTCATGTAAAGAGTGTTTGGAAGGTCAGGACTCTACAGGTACACAATGTATCGATTGCGGCCCCGGTACGTCCGAGTTCATGTTCGACTGTGTGCATTGTCCGCGCGGATGGTATTCCTCGGAAGTTCGGAACCCAGATTGTGTGCGCTGTGACGCGCAATTTACGACCGCGTCGTCGAGGTCAACGTCTGTAGCAGATTGCTCAGAAGGCTGTGCAGAAAATCATGTGGTCGACACGTTTGGACGGTGTCAAGTGTGCGGAGGCGGTAAATATGTCGACGGGTATGTATGCTCTGAGTGTCCATTGGGCTATTATAAGGAGACACCTACTGAACTCGCGTGCACAGCATGTCCAGCCGGGTTCAACGTGGAGAGAACGGGACAACTGAACTGTTTTTTGTGTCCACCGGGCGAAACTTGCGGATGTCCTTGGGGACAGTACGGGGCGCGTGATAGCTGCGCGGATTGTCCCGCGGGCTATTTCTCGAAAGGCAACGCCGAGTGTACGGCTTGCAGTGAGAACACTTACCAAGACGAGGAGGGCAAAGGTGCGTGCAAGTCGTGTCCAGCAGGTACATTCAACGATGTGTCAGGACAAGCTGCTTGCACAGATTGTCCGTCCGGGCAGTTTCAGATGTTTGTAGCAGCGGGCGCGTGCGAAGACTGTCCTATCGGACGTTACTCGGGTAGTGGTCAGGTCGAGTGTACCACGTGTAGTGCCGGCAAGTCAACAGCACATGAAGGCGCGTCAAGCTTTCAAGCATGTTCTGATTGTGCTGCAGGAAAGATAGAAACGAACCACGTATGCGTAAACTGCAACGAGGGGTTGTACCAGAATGACACAGGGGCCGTGGTATGCAAATCGTGTCCGACGGAGACTTGGTCTTCGCCTGGCACTGTGTTAGAATCCGAGTGCTTTCGGATTTCGGGATTGGTCACCTACACATTTGGGAACGTACAGGATTCCAAGAAAGCAACGCCTTTTGAAACCAATTGCGAGCTTCGGCCGAATTTTGTGATGCTCTGCCCGGCGTGTACGTGCGACGCGGACAGTCGCAACGGTTTCTGGGGTGGACCTATGTGTGACGAATGTCAACGCGGATTCGCCACGCGATTTTGTACCTCAATATGTCCTGGATACGATGGTTTGCACGATTCCACTATTTGCAATGGCAACGGTAAATGCTGGTTTGGCCGCCAAGGCAACGGAATGTGTTACTGTGGCGGGAAAGACGTCATTGACCCGTCGGCAGACAGTGTGTACGTGGACGTGCGTTACTGCCCAGCCGGTCAAATATGTCCTGGCTATGGGGTCGAAAAGGTACCCGTTATGACGTACATACCACTGTATTACTTGATCAATTATCGCCAGTACACTTCGTTTGTGCTTCAAATGTCGAGGTATACTCCAGAACGCGGCCACATGTGGTTCAAACGCTTCTCGCCCAGCAAGGGGTTTGAAAATACATGTACTCAATGCACGTCAAAGTTCACGGATTCAACGATTACGTCGATAGGGTTTTGGAACAATCAGAACGCGTACGAACTGTTTCCCTCAGCTGCACAGAGCAGAAACGGCTTCCATGGAGAGAATTGTCAGTATGAGTGCGCCGTGTGTTTGAACGGAGGCAAATGTGTACATTCCCCGCATCCGTATAGATATTCTTACACGATTAAAGACACGTTTCTCGAACAAAAATCAGTCATCGTGCCTACGACGGCGTGTCTGTGTAGCGCGAACGTGTTCGACGCTTCGCACATGTGCTGTCCGAATGGATTTCAACCGTATGTGTACTACGGAAAGCGCGGTACGACACCCTACACGCGTTATACAACAGTGCCGTACATCACCTCTGTGGACAACCGGGTGGATTTAGGGTACTACGCCGACCAGGATTTGTATTTGGAGCCTGGCATTGTGACGCCCTATGCTGAACCGGAAGATGGACGCATCACGATTTCGTCAGGACGAGCGCGTGATTTCGGTTCCTTCAGAGAGTTGGGTCCGTACAACAAGCACGTGTATCACGGAACGACCAAGGAGATTTGTCGCGCATGTCCAGGATTGTTTGGGAAAGGGGTGAGAGCAGTGAACGACCTCATCGAAACCGAACAACAGGCAGAGAATTATTGGTGGAATTTTCCAGCGTCCGCCGGGTCGAAGAAATGCAAGGGTCAGGGTGTGTGCGATTTTTACGCTCAGACAGACCAAATCAATGTAGATTTTATGGGCAACGTGAACGACTGGGCCCTACTGTACCGCGGTACGTTGTGCAAGTTATCTATTGAGGGTTTTGTCGGTTACGACGGCGACACTCCCATCACGTCTCTCGAGACGTGTGTGGCCTACGGATTGAGCAAGGGCGCGCAATTTGTAGGATGGGCGCCAACCTTCTACACTGGTGGCACGGACGACGAGATGTTGCAGTCTGTAGACGGGCCCACCAACTACATGTCTGCCGATTCAGCGGCTACATCGGCGCGATCGAGTTTTGCGACGGCATGGGCCAGAAAAGGAGCGAATTTGTACACCGTGGTCGAAGGAGAGTTGCCCATCCCCGATACAGATTCGGAGTATCTTGTGTATCCCCTCATCCAGAAACGCTGCATAGCTTACCGTCAGTGCACTGATGTTAGATCACACTTGAATGCGACCCAATACCGGGCCTTCAACGTATATACGATAGAGCGTGGCAGGGGTGACGAACGTCTTGACACGGCTACATTTGACCGATTCGACACGTGTTTTACGTACACCAAAAACTACGACCATGACGATACAAAAAGCAACGAACGCCAAAAATTTGGATTGTACTTGACACAAAATTACGAACAGGGAGACGATCCGTTTTTAGGAGGGTTGTGTCCGCGAGGATATTTCTGCACGCAAAACAGTAAAGGTGTAGGTTTCAAAGAAGCTTGTCCGATTGGATATTATCAACCTTTGGAGGGTCAAACTCGCACGCTTCGCGATATACATTGTAGCCGACTTAAGCGAAATTCGACGGGATGCCAGCCAAACGTGGCGACTAAAACGCCGACGGATTATGTAGACAGTGTGTGTTTGCGCTGTCCACGAGATTCGTTTTCGGCCAAAGGTGCATATGAATGTACGCCATGTCCTCCGGGCCGCGTCAAAAAAGTGTCTGGCGACTTTGACCCAAATGCTGTGGATGTATATAACATTCCAACTATGGCGACACCCTATTGGTGGTACATCCAAAACGAAGGCGGTACACTGTCGGACGACTGTGCAATCGTGCCCCCGTCAATTATTCACGTACCCACCGCCAACGATAAAATGGTGGAGACCGTACAACAGGACCAGTTTTTGCCGGTTGTATCGTGTCCGTTTGGGTACTCTTCACAACCAGGGTCGTACATCATCGAAGATATATGGAATATGCAGAGCATCATGAAGACAGATACAAACGTGATGGAGGCGCCGTATATCCTGATAGATGGCGATATTCAAATCGTCGTTTCCCACGTACCATGTGATTGCTTAGTAGGGGACGAGGAAACGTCATTTCACGTACCGGTGTCGAAACAATTGTGTCTGTCGTACAGTGAAAGTTTGAGCAGTCTTGGGGTGATAAGGGGTATAGTAGATGGCACGTGGTACGGTTGTATCAAAAATCCCCATTCACAATGGCTCGAGTACAGCGACGACGACCGTTTGGATTTCAATTACCCAAACGATGTGCAATTTATATGCCAACGCGTGGTGCAGGAAGAAACGCTTATGGAGGAATTCGTCTCTACGTATTGTTACGAATGTCCAGGAGATGCCATGACTGGCCCTGGTTCTGGAATTTGCACGACTTGCACTGCGAATTTGATCAAGAAGAACATGAAATTGGGGTTGCAGAAACTCGTGATGAATTCAGAGGCACGAATGTACCATTGTGATAACACTGGCGGTCCGATTCCGAGAGGCACTGAAGTGAAAGACCCGAAGGAGTGTGCTTTCAGATTGGTTGAAATTGAGGAGCCGTTAGAGATTTCTGTCGATGGGACGACCAACCAATGTGACGCGGGTCTGGGTTGTTCGGTTCATGGCCAGCAGTGTACATCGTACTATACGGTCACAGAAGAAGTTGTCACACCGCTGAATGACACACACAACGACATTGTGGTACGTCAGATTCAAGTTGAAAACATAACGAAATGCTGCACGACATTGCCTGGGGGAAATGCAGTCGACTGGAAGTGGACAAAACCTGAATTCGGTACTTTTTTCGCGGCCACTGACTTTTGTTCAAACGAAGAGGTGGCGTGCGAACAACTGTGCGCACAAGACAACTCAGCAAGCCAGGTCAACCTCAACACTGGGTATTGCAATTGTGTTCAAGGCCAACAGATTGTTAAAGATTGCAAGCTACCCGTTCCGGAACCTGACGATGCGACGCTTCGACCGAATATGCAAACGGGTATGAGTTTGATAGTCAACGACCCGAATTGCAAAGTCAGCGGTGCAGATGGCGCCTGCCAAGTACGTGCGTGCCCGACAATTACTCTGCCCACGAACGACACACGATACGACATCGAGTACGAAAAGCGCCTACTCGCATGGTATTATGTACAGCAAGAAGACCGCATTTGGCCAGCCCAACACGTTTTCGGATTCATAACCGAACCAGCGATGGATGGCGCAAATATCGAGTTGACCATAGATGATTGTGTGCTTGCTTGTTCGACAGTCTTTGACAAAACATATGATTACAAAACAGAAGTCAAACGCACGCGGGTAGGTTACGCGAGAAACACGGAAGACAGGTCGTTTTGCCTTTGTAACGAAGGAAACCCCGACCGCGAACAAGATGCGATAGGGGTCGCCCCCGACACAGACGGCAACGAGCAGGGCTCATACTGTTACGAATTGCAACAACAAAACCAGAATTCGTTAGTCAGTGGAAGTTGTACATCGTTTGCGGACTTGAAGGTAACATGGTACGAATCTGTTATCGTGGACGACTGGGCACAAACGGAGTTTCCATTGTGTGGTCTTTGTAGTCCGGGCAAAAAATATACTGGCTCCGCTTGTGTCGATTGTGCCATGGGACAATTCACTGCGGACATGCAACAATCCATGAAAGACAACTGCCAACTCTGTCCCGCTGGCTTCTTCCAAGACGCAACCGGCAGCAGCGGTTGTCGGGAATGCAAACCTGGCCTATACGTTGCCACCGTGGGAACCCCCGCCTGCAAAGAATGCGTCCCGGGACAACACCAGGACGAATACAAAATGACAGCCTGCAAGAATTGCCCCGCCGGGTATCAACAAGACGACGGACGCGCTGTTGTGTGCAAAATATGCCCGGTCGGTAGATTCGAACCGTCTACCAAAAACGATACGCATGTCAACGACGAAGCCTGCACCCGGTGCCCAACTGGGCGCTACGAAGATGAATTGGGCTCGGCGCTGTGCAAACAATGCGCACCCGGGCGGTTCCAGAACGTCGAGTCCCAAACGTCGTGCCAAGAGTGTGCTTTTGGGAAATTTATGGCGGACGAAGGCCAGCCCGACGCGTGCGACGACTGTCCGCGAGGGTTTCACCAAGACCAACGAGGACAGTCCGATTGCAAGACGTGCGTGGGCAACGATGCCGATGACCGGTGTGAGGTCGGAGGCGACTGTCAATGGAAACCCAGCGGACAAAATGCACGCTCCAAGTCATCCGGAGATGCCAAGTACGCCGACAGGGACGGCATGAAGAATTGTCAGGATTGTCCACAAGGCACGTCCTGCCAAGTAGATGCAGCGCCAGTGCCGTGCGCAACGGGTTCGGCCATGCCGCCCGGTTGGTACAGCAAAGAGTGCTACGAATGCAACGGTGCGTACTACGCAAACGGAGATAAAGCTGCGTGCGAAGTGTGCAACGTGCCGAGCAATATCGACGCGACGAGAAGCGCTTGCACGGACTGTTTGGCCAAAGAAGGGAAGAGGCCCGGCGCCGAGGGCTGTGGCGTGAGCCCGTTCGACGTGGGGTGCGACGAATGCGTGCAGTGCGCCGTGGACGAAAAAGTCGTCGACCACAAATGCGAGCCGTGCTGTCAGGCAGACGCCACGGAATGCGCTACACCGAGGCGGGACCCGCAAGACGGCACTCAATGCACAGATTGTGAGAATAATAAGTTTTGGAACGGTGAAGAATGTCTGGCCTGTCCCGGCGATGGATGGAAGCAAATCGATACTGATTGCGACAGTTGTGGGCCAAACGGCTGGCGACTCCATTGGTACAAGGATGTACGACGAGGAAGTACAGAGGGCACTTTTAGTCAGACCAAAACCAGCATCGAGTATACTGGACCATTTCAAACTTGCTGCTGGGACGCCGATGATTATACAAGTCACCAAGCGTGGGTGGTCACGGGTAAGAATACCGGCTCCGTCACTGTGCACTGGCGCACTGACGACTGGTTGAAACTTTACGTTAAAAATTTGGACAATAGTAATGTATACCGAGATTGGAAAACCTACGGACTGGACCAAGGTGGGACGACGTCATTACCTGCTAATAGCGTATTCCACGTCAAGTTCCAATGGTCCAGCAACGACGGGGTTGCGAAATTCAAAATCACTTTGTCCAACGCAGAAGCTTTTAATAGCCCCATTACGGCAGGTAATGGGGGCCAGATATATAGAAAGTGTTAACATTACAAATGTACAAATTTTCGTTTTTTACTCTGAATATATTCTAATCGTTCCGTTTCGTGATTCGACCACTGTTGAATCCTGGGGTCTTTTATGTCGGCTTCCGTAGTTTCCTGCCATTTGAATGTTTGGGGGTTGCGCTGCACCCACGTAGTCCGGTTTCCCTGGTGTACCAAATCAATCATACGCGGCTTTCCTTGACGGCGCATATATTGAACACCGCACTTGTTGCACAACGAGCCTGTGCCACATGGACCTGGTCTCCACGTCGACGACACAAGCGTACGACATCTTGTACACGGCAATTTGCTACGCGACATTGTTTGCTTGGTAGGATACTGAATGTAATACTGCTGCACAAGTAAGCCTACCACTTCGTCAATATGCATTTTTTTGCCATGTGACTTTAGTATACTATAATGTCAAACTGTCTTATTCATTACATTTTGTGAAATCTCATATACTGTTTAATGTCTCGCACGATGTGCGCGCATCTGGGATCAGCATTGGAAAGAGCCAGCGCAAAGTCAAGACGTGTTTTACATTCGTCGTGCCGCCCCTCTTTGTTGCGAATCGTGTCAGTGAGTGCCAGAATGTCTGTTTGAACCGATTTCAGCACTTGTTCGGCGCGAAACGTTTCGGGGGTGCGCCGTTTTTTTATATTTCGTCCGCTGGCGAATGCGGAAACACGAGGCTGGTCTTTGCTACGTACTTCGAACGGTGGTGAACGAACCGACTTAGAGTAGTTCAGAATCCCGTTTTCCCTGGGCGTGACGACAATGACCCATTGTGGGAACTTGACTTCTGCGATTTTGCGCATATGACGCGACAAGACCCAGTTCTTTTTTTTCCAGTGGACTTGTTTCGATTGAGAACCAATCCATTGCTCGTTTGACTTGATGGGAAACGCAACTCTGGAATCGGCGTCCATTTGGCGGGCGCGAGCATCAATAAGAGTAGGCGGCGAGAAGCTGTCTTTGCCCTGCGCGTTTCTGCCCAGATACATCTTCATCGCTTCCTCTCCAATGTCGTGGTGCAGAAAAAAGGATACCAACAATGCTTCGGCGCCACCAAGTCCGTCCGGAATAGTACACCCCGGGTGTCGTCCGAGCACAGTACCATCTCTTTTGTTGCAAAAGCCTCGAGGTCCTTGCTCAAAGTTCAGCAAATTCGCCCGAACAGGCAGCGCATCGCGCGTTTCGAAGTCAGAAACGTCAACCTCAGAGTCAGAGGAATGCATTGATGTCTTCTCGTTCGAAGAATGTTCCGCGCATATGCGTTTTCGCTTATGTGCAGCATTAGTGGAGGTGTGCATAGTGACGTACACTTTTTGTATTTGTGTGTGCGTTTTAATTTAAATTAAATTAAACTTATCACACCCGCGGAAAAAATATAGAGTCCGACTCGGTTTTAATTTAATTTAAATTAAACTCATCACCCGCGGACACCCGCGGAAAAAATATAGAGGCCGACTCGGTTTTAATTTAATTTAAATTAAACTTATCACAGCCGCGGAAAAAATATAGAGGCCGACTCGGTTTTAATTTAATTTAAATTAAACTTATCACAGCCGCGGAAAAAATTCGAGGCCGACTCGGTTTTAATTTAATTTAAATTAAACTTATCACACCACTGAATTATGGCAGTGGCGATGACAAACATGGTAGCCTTGGACGTGGGTGCTGCGGACGCGCAGCACCCACGTGTATCTAACCATTCGACGCAGAATGTGCCGTGGAGCGCATTGGACAGTATTGATTTCGCAACGGGGTCCCACCAGTACCACGCAGAGATACCTGCGACTCTGCGCGTACAGCACTTCGAAAATGTAGACTCGGTGCTCACACTGCACAGGTGCGCACCTGTGAAAAAATGCTACCCTACGGTCGTTGTTCCGAGCAGCCATAGGCAGTATTCACAAATGATGCTAACGATTGTGCTGTACAAACACGGTCTTGAGCACGTGGACGTCCGTTTCCCGGATTTAAAAGACAAATTCGAACACTTTCGCGGGCGCCATGGGATATGGATAAACCCGAGTGCGAACGCGATTGTGCGCATGAAGAAAAAGGCCATTGACAAAGACAATAACAACGTAGGGTTTCGTCTCGGAGTTGACTTTCACTTTCTCACCAATTTCATTGAGCCGTTGTTTGTGATTGTGGCGACGCCGTTTAAGGACGGGCGCTTCTGTCCGAAAGATGCGATTCGGACGCCGCCATTCCGGGTAAAGAGCAAACGCAATGGAAGGAGCGAAACTGTACCGCACAAGCGGCGAAAAAAAGCATTGGAGTTGCAGAAATTGAACACTGATATTGAATCTGCACGCAACCAAAAAGATAGGCTTCAACGCGAAGAAGCGCGCATGTCTTACCTGAACAATGAGGACGAGCGCTTTTTACGACATCTGCATCAGCGTGCTGAGGCTTTGCCGGACGGCCCGACTAAAATTGCTCTGTTGTATGCCAGCCGCCCGTTCAAAAAGTCTGAAACAGTCTCTCTCTAAAAACTCGAGGCGTGCGGTCTGTCGTTGGTTTCCACATACATGTGCGAGCAATGGTATCGACGACCGCAATTGCAAACCATATATCGAGGCGCGTCACAGCAACTAAAATATGTAGTATCGTGCCCATCCATTTATACAGATTAAAACAACTCAACAAGAACACTTCTTTGTGCGTCCATTTACGTTGTTCCAAGTGTTGGCGTTCAATGTCCCTGCCCACGGTTTCTTCCATGTACACGTTGGTGGTCTGGTACAAGACAAGCAATCCAACAAACACCCACCATTTCCACCATTGGTCTATTACAATCGAACCGACTTGGAAAGGCGGGCCAAGCTTGAAGAATCCATCGTAAATATTCTCGACCCACAAGAGAACAAAGCAAGTCACTGTAATACACAAGGAAAATACAATCAACATGTTGCATTAATATTTTGTTGTATAAATACTGGCCTTGGACAACAAAGAGATGGGTACGCGCGTGTCTTCGAAAAACATTAATAAGATCATGAACGTTGTGTGCATATACGTCGGGATCACATTGATTATAGTCGGAGTGACGCAAATGAACGATTCGAATTACATTCCACCCGATACTCCTGCCGGGTGGATAATGGGAATGGCCTGGATAATAGCCGGTGGCGTTGTTGCCACGTCGTGGTTTTTGTTCGTCGCTTCCGACGTTATCGCACACAAACTCAATTCAGAATCGCGCATGCCGTTGTCTCAATTGGTAGCGAGCTCGCTGGTGCTGTTGTTGGCCGCCGGATGTGGTATTTTGGGCACATGGCATACCTGGAAGTACCCGTACAAGATTGGCGAGTGTTTGTGCACAGAAGATCAGTGGGGACCATTCTGTATACCGTGCGACTGTGTGCATGGCGCGTGTCACTCGGGTCCCTATGGCACCGGCGTTTGTGCTTGTGATTTCGGATGGGCCGGTGCCAAATGCGACCGTTGTGACGACAGACACAAACCGGAACCAGACGGTGACGAACCCGCTTGCAATCTTTGCAAGACTGGATTCACAGGCGACAAATGCCAGTTTTGCGACGTCGGATACACTGGCGACGAATGTGATACTTGTGACACTGGTTGGCAACCGTGGCAACACTCTTCCGAGCTGTTTCCCAGTACGATTTCAGACGACAACCGACATGTATGCGACGAGTGCCAACCAAACCACTGGGGCTACTATTGCAAACCGTGTCCACTGGGGAACGACGTGCCCCTCAAAACACTTGCCAAAAATAATCCGTTGACTATCGGTGAAACACGAGTCGCCGATAGATTGGGGGCACGTGGCGTCCTCCATGCCATTCAGACGTGTGCAAACGACACAGTGGTAGAAAAGTGCAGTTCGTGGACGTCACACCCGGGTTACGATACAGACAATCCATTTATTCTTGCGCATGTGCGTGTACGAATACAGTACGACGAAGACTCTGCGATATCCGAATGGCTCTTGTTGTCGCAAATTAACGGGTTTGAATGCAACAACCGAGGTACGTGCAGAGACGACGCGTGGCATCAGGCACGCAACCCGGATTGGGACAAGACATGTACCAAGACCTACATCCAGGAGTGTACTTCTCACAACGACTGCAAAATGTCTGAGAATTGCCGAGGCACGTGCGAGGCGTTGGAACTGCCAGTGAATCCATTGTGGAGCAAATGGAATGGACAATCTGGGAGACTGTGTGCCGACGACAGCGATTGTCGTGGAGAACCTGTCAGTGAGGACCAGGACGGAACCCCCGTCTATTATACTGGCGGCCGGTGCGTAAGTCGTTTTTGCTGCGACGAATCGTACCATGGCGATGGCACATGCGACTGCGACCCCGATTTTTTTGGCCCCGAGTTTGACGCGGGAATAAAGCCCCATCATGAATTGTCACCGGCATGCGATTTTTGTCCGGGATACGATTTCGAGGCCGAGGAGATAACATCCATTTGTTCTGGCGCAAGAGGTACCTGTGCACCGTCATATTCGTCGGCCCTCGAAGCAAATACACAGGGTGATTACCTTACCATGAGATGTATCTGCGGTTCTACGGTGTATATAGACCCCGACACCGGGATAGTGGACCCCACTATCGTGATACAGTGGCAAGGTGAATTCTGCGAGTGTGGTGATAGCGATGAAGACGGTGAGTGTGATTTTTGTGCAGCCGGCCATTGGGGACCAAATTGTAAAATGTGTCCGGGTGGTGCAGGTGAGCGAGCCTGCTCTGGCCACGGCACGTGTAACGGTGGTGTATTTGGGGACGGCACGTGCTCTTGTGACGTGGATAGAACTTCGTCGTGGATGTTGGCCGAGTATGTGCCGAGGTATCCAGGAGATTGCCAAGATTGTGGGAACCCTGAGAAGGACAGACGGACGTGCAACGAGTGCGCGCCGAATTTCTGGGGGGACCAGTGTTTTCGCTGCGACGACACAGACAAAATCACAGCCAGTCAGATTGACGACATCTTCCAGCCACAAGGGAGTTATCATTTGGGCATCGGCCAATCTTCCGCACTTCCGCACCCGGTGTGCCATCCACAGCTACCCTGGCGGTGTACACTTGCGTGCGGCGGCGGCGGATGGTGTGACTGGGGGCGCAGAGGGTCTGGCACATGTACATGCTGGACCAACATTCGTCAAGAAGAAACCACGTGGAACCCATTAGACAATGCATGCATGGGCAACGACAGGTACGACCCGACAGGTCTACAAACCTTTAAAGAGGCGGTGGAGGAAGGCGCCAAAAATGACAAGGTCGTTGAACAATGTCCAGCGTACGGGTATTGCAGCAGCGGTAGTTCTTCTCGCGACCCAGACTTGTTCACCGCGTGCGGGACGCAAGATTTTGTGGGGTTCAATAAAAACATGTCCGAGACGAGAACAAAATCTGGATGGAATCCGAGACAAGACTGGGCGGGCGAAGAATTAGCCTGCACGACTGGCGACTGCTACGATTGGCGCCTTATCAATTGGCGACTAAAAAATTCTAAAATTACGTGCCAAGCGGATTAAAATCCAAATCTTCGTTTTTTTTATCTATATACACATGCAAATCTATTCTAAATGTCAACAACTGTTGTCGAAAACCAGATTGACGCTGCACAGCGCTTCGCACAACAAAACGGTCAGGAATACCACGTGTTTTCTTCAGAGACGATGGACGCGACCGTCGTGTCAAAGTGGATTTCAGTGACAACGCCGTTTAAAGTCATGATAGATTCCAAGACTGTGTTGCGTCTCAAAAATAAACGTCTCGAGTGGCAATTTGACGAGAACAAAACAATATCCGCTGTCGTCGTCAAAGATGAATAGTCACCACGCGGCCGCCTGTTTTTCGATACCATGAGAGCGCATCGGTATCCCCCTCCGGTCCTTCCTCCAAGTATGGCCAGAGAGACGCGACTGTTTTGTTAAGTAATTTGTACTCTATGACATCGTCGGAGAATATCAAAGGCACGTCGTGCAGCTCGTAGAGCAGCAGCAATTGCTTATAATCGTATTGTTGAAATGTCTCGAACACGTCAAGGCCGAAATGCAATCGAAAAGACTTGCGTTTCCTATGGCCGAACACCCACAAATCAGCATGTGCGGACTTGAACATCATCTCGAAACGCCGCACGTGCTCTTTGCCCACAAATGCCACCATATGCGGGAACGAATGCCTATGTGTAAAATGAGTGTAATGGCTGAAAAGAAATATACACAACGACACAAACATTAATAATTGCGCATACATGTTTTATTCAAAAAACCATGTTAAATACATATTTAAAACCGTACACCCGAATCCGCACACGTTTCTTGATTTTCAGAGCCGTTGAACTGGATAATTTTGTTTTTGCCCATTTGTGCCATACAGATGCCGGGCTTGCGCTTGTTGGAAGGTTTGTGCCAGGCCATCACAACGTCGCCCACCTCCACGCACGTGGTTTCGACATTCTCGCCCGAGCTGATTTGGAAATATTTGCCCAGCCGCGTCACCTTGTATCCCGTGTGGTCCGCCGCCATAATTGTGAACTTGGAGCCCCGCACAAGCACGTGGTCGCCTTTCGTAAAACTCGGACACACGATGTGTTGGATACGCGTGCTCAGCTCGTCCAAAGCAAAGTACACGGCTTCTTCCTTAAGCAAAAACATGTCGGCCGTGTTCTTCGGGGGTAGCACGCGCGAACCGCGCAAGTAGTTCAATACCCAGCGAAACGTGCGCGGGTCACGGTCAATGAAATAATGCCCATCTATCAGCTGTGCTGGATTCGGGTGCTCGATCATCACAGCCAACATGTTCATCCCCCTCGCGGTTAACGTCTCCTTCGTGGTCACAAATACCTGTCCGCCCACATTCAGTTTCACAATCATCGTCTTCACAAACGCATTATTTATACAGCACTACACGGCGCATATGGAACAACAACTCAAAGAACAATTTCACAAAGCATTCTACGATGTGATTCGCGATTCCGTTCGAAACGGAAACCACGACCACATTGTTCAGTTGTACGTCGAAATAGGTGACAGAATCGCCGCCAAGGTCAACCCCACCGGCAGAACGCACGCCAGGATTCGACAAGACTTTGACGAAGCCTTGTTTCGGCAAATGGTGCAGCATAACGCGTTCGACGGACAATCGCTGCTGCGCCTCGTGAACACCACCTTCAAATGGATTCGTGACTTGCAAATGCCGATACGGGACTCGGCCACCGAACAAGCGAAACAGCGCGTCATGGACTCTGGAACCACGATGGAAGATGTCGTCCCGGCCTACATCAAGGAGGTGCACGGATGCCTGGACACCCTCGACCAAGACCTGAAAGAATTTTACGAGAACCGAAACCACCCTGTTGTGCAGAATATGATACGTCAGGCCGTCAACCATAAGTAAATGCATTTTATCACAATCGAATATATTTAATTTATCACAATCATCCCACATGCAACTGAATCATGTCCTCGTCTACCGCACGATGCGCAGCGCGCCAGACTAAGCCGTGTCGTCCGATGCCGCCATCTCGTCAGATGCTCTGCCGATGCTTCCGTACAGTCACACTGCTCCCGATGCTGCGTACAACCCCGGACAGTGTGTCCAGCGTGTCCGCACCAAGAACAGTGTCGGCTCCTGTGAACACGACGCCGAAAAGTTCCAGATGCCCCTTTTCTTTTTTTAGACGACGCGTCCGCCAAGAACAGACCCAGATGTTCAAGGTCTGGTTGGCAGAATTGATGGCCACACGGTAGCGCAACCATCTCCTGACACGATTCCAAACATATTGCACACTCGTTCTCCGACTTAAACAGTCGAAGACCGCACTTGGGCTCCGATGAGTAGTCTGCACGACATGCAGGGCATCGGCAACTCATGATGAAAGCGCAGGTCACACCAAAAAAAATCTGGGCCGACTCCGATTTAATTTAATTTAAATTAAAAAAGCGCAGGTCACACCAAAAAAATTCTGGGCCGACTCCGATTTAATTTAATTTAAATTAAAAAGCGCAGGTCACACCAAAAAAATTCTGGACCGACTCCGATTTAATTTAATTTAAATTAAAAAAGCACAGGTCACACCAAAAAAATTCTGGGCCGACTCCGATTTAATTTAATTTAAATTAAAAAAGCGCAGGTCACACCAAAAAAATTCTGGGCCGACTCCGATTTGATGCGTGTAGGTCACGTTCCGTGTACGCTTTGATATATCAGGAATACACATACAAACCCAAACATGTTGCAGAGTACGTCCGCAAGGCTGTTCCAGATGCTGTCGCCCTCGTATGTTTTTGACGTACCCGATGTACGTGTGCATTGGACCACGCAGGCGGCGTTTTCCAACACTTCCCATGTGATGGCGACTGTAATATTGATGACGAGCGCCCACGCGACCGAGTCAAGATAGAAAAGAGGAATCGAACTGGTCATACCGACGATGACGTGCACCAAGCTCCAGCCGTCGAAGAGTGCCGTCTGGCTCGTTTCCTCGTCGCATCCGCAGTACACCGTGTGTTTGGGGCACGTCTTCCACGTGCCACACCATTGCGCCCATCCCGGGGTGCCGTCCCGCGGCGGCGGTTCGCGTCTCGCGTCAATATCAAAGTTCAAATCCATGTTACGTACTCGTGCGTTTATTTATACAGGTTCTTCGCGAGTACCCTGATGTCGGACGTCGATGAAAAAATGTCTCAGGTGCCCCCGCCGGATGTGTTGGAATTCGGCCCGTACGCGCTGGACGAAGAATACAGAAGAGCATTGTATGAAGAATATCCGTATTATACCACAGAGGAAATTATTGGGACTTTTCTGGGACACAATCCGTACTTTCCATCTCAAGTCGCATGGCAAAATGCCAAACGTTCACAATCGCTTTTTCGCAAGAGGTCGGATTCCGAAGAGATGACGCCAGAATAGTATATCCCCACCGCGCCAGTTGGCAGATGAGCTTTGACCAACCGAAAGACGGGTACTCCATTTACACAAAGTCAAACTGCAGATACTGTTCGAACGTGAAAAAGCTCATCCCGAACGCCCATATCATCCAGTCGGACGCGTATCTCACACAGAACAAGGGTCAATTTCTCCGTTTTGTCGACGCGCTGTCTGGAGATACTCCGCGTACGTTTCCCATGGTGTTTTTGAACAAACGGTACATTGGTGGGTATACCGAGACGAAAAAGTATATCGACGAACTGGAAGCGTTTCGCTTCGTAGAGTTCTGAATCATGCGCTCGAATATCGATCCGCCTTGCCCTGACATTCAGTCGACGGATGATAGTCGATGACCGCGAGCATGATTTGATTGCACGGTTGCGCGCCGACAAGGTCGCGTTCGAGGTGCGCCGACTGCCTTTGGGCGACATTTTGTACGAGCATAACGGCTCGACATGCATTGTGGAACGCAAACGTACTGACGATTTCGCGGCGTCCATAACGGATGGCCGTTGGCGCGAACAAAAAGCGCGTTTGAAAACGTCGGGTGCAATTGTCGTGTATATTATCGAGGGTAGTTTACACCGACAGAATAAGCCTGCCACCACGCTGTCGTCTGCAATGTGGAACACGATGTTGCGCGACAAAATATGGGTGGTGCAAACGCGCGGCCTCGAGGACACCGTGCTTCATTTGGTTGCCTTGCAAAAGAAGATAGGGTATACGATTCAAGGTGGTACTGGTGTGAAGAGTTTGCTCAGTAAACGGAAGCGCAAAATAGACAACGTGTTCCTGCTCATGCTCATGTCAGTCCCGAGCGTGTCCGAGCGCATCGCGACTGCATTGGTTGCGAAATGGCCGACACTACGTCAGTTGCAACAGCAGTTGGAGACGCAACCCAACGCGCTCCGCGACATACGCGTCACTGCCAAACGCAAGATTGGGCCGGCCGTCATCAAATCCTTACAAACATTCTTGTTGTAACGTGCATATCCGGTGTGGAAAACAGCTCGCATCCAAAAATTTGCACAACTATTCTTTGTAACGGGTTATATAAGGACTAAAAAAGAATTTGAATGCGTTTTTTGCATACCTGTAGTATTTTTGTATGTTTGGTTGCTTTAATATTTCAGTATAAGCCTTTCAAACAAGACAAAATAATATGTAAACGGAATAGTCGATTCCGTGACCCATTTGTAAACAATAATGTAACGATTGGTATAATTTCCGTGTGTCTACCTCCATTATATTCACAAGAATCTTGTGCCTCAATACAAGCGTATGCCAATTTATACGCAAATGTTACCGCGCATTGCCACACAATACACCAAAGACCTCAAACTCACCCGAAATGGGAAAAGGTAATAAGATTGCGCCAACACGAAGCAGATTATGATTGGTTATTGTGGATGGATTGTGATGCAGATATTACAGATTATTCTCGTCCTCCTCAACAACATTTATCCGTTACACAAATATTTGGCAAGAATTGGTATATGGCTAAAGATTGGAATGGGTGGAACACTGGTGTATTTTGGTTGCGTGGCCGCGGCATTCACACAGACATTTTACGCAAATGGGACCAAACACGTTTTAAAATTCTAAAAAACGCCAGTGAACAAGACCAGGCCGGTCTCAAACGACTAGGCGCAAACATTTCCGAAATTCCCTCATATTACTTGAACAGTTATCCATATGGAAAACTTATTACCCGTAAACCGTTACAATACATATTCAGTGACTATGTAAAATATCAATGGTTTCCAGGAGATTGGATACGTCATAATGTTGGCACAGCGTCGTGGTGTGCCCATAGTTGGTACAAATGTTTAAAATATCAATTGATGGGGAATTATGATATTTCTATGAGAGACAAACCTATACCTTCAAACATATCAGTGGTTTTAATAGCCATGAATAGACCTTTGAAAGATATAGCGTTACGGTCTATACGTCCAAGGTGGCAAGGTCCTATTTACGTTCTGACCGACCAAATATATCCAAATATATTAAACAATGACCCAATGACCCAAATCATTCGTGTACCACATATGAATGATTTAAAACAAGTAAAGACCGTGAAAGCGCGTCTGTTTGATTTTTTGCCGTTGAAAGTCACGTCTGTATTGTATGTGGACGACGATATACATGTGACAAGAGATTGGGGTTATTTTTTAGCTGCATTGCCTTCTTTTGACAATGCAGATATGGCACTGTTTCGTGACGATAATACGCATTTTTTAGGGCGTTTTACTGCAGATATTGACAGGTGGCATTCGGGTGTATTATGGATGCATCGATATAAAGGTGTTGAATGTCGAAAAAGATGGCACTCTGAAATTATACAGCGGGATGGTTTGGATCAACCAGCTTTAGACAGAGCATGGTTGTCCGGAAAATGTACAAACATGGTTGAATTGTCACCTTTTTTCTTAAGATTTCAAGCCGATTTCGGACGATGGTTTGAAAGTACTTTGTTTATACACTATGCACATAATGCAATATTACCCGAGAATTATATGCATGTCCGAACGAAACAATATTCTTCAGGAAATTATGCACATTTTATTAGAGATGTAATATGGAGACAGTTTGTTGCTCCCGGCCCAACATATGTCTGGCCATGGGCAATTGCCAAAGCCCCAGAATTATTTCGTTCTTTTGAGAATCAAGGATTGGACACCATTGTGACAGGTTCGGGAAATCAAAAATTTGAATGGCCTACTATACATGCCAACATGGGATGGCTTTTTGATAACTGCAACCCCACTAATCGTAGTTTTAGAGATTATATAGATAGCCCACCTTATTCACCAGTATCTATCTATCTTCAACGAACATCTATACATCGCCGTGGGTTTTCCAATGATGATGAGGTATTTGATGCATTGAAATCAGCAGACCCAGAAATAGAACGTTATACTTTGGAAAACATGAGTTATTTGGAACAAGCACAACTTTTTAAACATGTGAAACGATTTGTATCCATTCATGGGGCTGGATTGGCAAACATGTTATATATGCCAAAGGGTAGTCAAGTTGTTGAAATTATGCCAGGTCTATATGATAAACCGACCTATAGAAACTTGGCGACGTGTTTAGAATTGAATTATACACGTTTTTACACAAATTATTCGAATAGTTGGCCTGCAACTAATTATATACGAAAAGAAAGAGACCGCGTAGTCGAAATGTCCCCGTTTGATTTGAAGCGATTGAGTCGTATTTATACAAAAGGAAATTTTAAAATAATTCCGAAAAACAAGACCACTTTGGTATTCAAGGGTTATGACTTATTAAGACTCGAAAATTACCCCAAATTGTTAACATACTATGGACAGCTTAGCCATCTACTTGAAAAAATTATCATCGCGTGGAATAATCCTGACAAAACAAAATTGAACAACGTAATATCACAACTATCACGAACCGCTGTTCCCATTGTAGTCGTGAATTTTAATAATAATTCATTAAACAATGGTTTCGCTGTACACAAAATCATCAACACGACATCGGTCATCAACGTAGACGATGACATTTTTGTTTCAGAATATAACCTCAACCTTTTGACGACTTCTTACGACCCTTCACGCATTGTCTGTTATGATAAACGTTACTATAACAATAAACTCCAGTACCTGCATAAACCACCATTCGGACATTACAGTAACTTGTGCGTGTCCAAAACCTGGATTATTGCAACTCGGTTTTTATCCTTGTATATGCAAGATTCAACCATGACCAATTATGTTGATGCACATCACAATTGCGAAGACATTATGATGAATTTTTTAGTACAATCCATTACAAAAAAGGATGCACGCTTTATTGAGGAAACACAGGTTCGACCACATCTAACAGGTCACGATTACGGTCTGTCTTCTTACAAATCAGTATTGGACTACTATCTACAACAAAAATTAGGAATCATAAAACATAAATGGAAAGATAGGCGAACAAAATGTGTGAAATGGGCCTACAAACATTTCATATTCGACAACATTATAACGTATGGCAAAAGTATGCCATTTTTAGAAAACAAGACCACCTTGGTATTTATGGGTTATGACACGAAAAGATTAGTAAACTATCATCAATTATTAACGCATTACGGGTCATTGGGAGACTTATTCGATAGAATTATTATTGCATGGAGCAACCCCAACGAAATGATTACAAATATACCCGAGAATACCACGGTGCCCATAATAGTTTGGAACGCGCCAACAAAGTCATTAAACAATAGGTTTAACGTGTCCCATTTAATACGTACAGAGTCGGTTATTTCTGTCGATGACGATATTATATTATCGGCAAATTTATTAGGACGTCTTTTTTATGCGTACGACCCTGAACGTATTGTGGGTACTGATATTCGCGGATATAATTCAGAGTTGAGTTATCTATTTAAAGATTTAAAAATAAAAGATATAAAAATGACGCTGACCAAAACCTGGATTATTGCAACTCGGTTTTTATCTTTGTATATGCAAGATTCAACTATGACCCATTATGTTGATGCACATCATACTTGTGAAGACATTATGATGAACTTTTTAGTACATTCCATTACAAAAAAGGACGCTGCGCACATTCCGATGCACGGAGAGAGACAAAAATTAACAGGATATCATACAGGTCTATCTTCAAAATGTTGGTTATGTGGGCTTTGGCCAAATAACAAATGGAAAAATCGGCGGTCAAATTGTGTGCGATGGGCGCACCAACATTTCAATATTTCAACCCGACTGAAGAACAAGTAAAAAAATATGAAAAGTAGACAAACATCGAACGCGTCACGATACGTTATATTTATCTCAATAGGGTGGTGATACAACCGTTCCAGTTTTTTGTGTATAACAGTCAATGTGTCGTGTTTAACTGTTCCAATGGTCGCGATTCTTTTTAATTCTTGCCAATCGAAAAAATATCTTTTGTGACCTGTCCTATGTGCAAATAATACTTGTGTACCATCCGTCAAGTATAAACGATTTTCTTTCTTGGTAATTTCAAATACGGTAGGATTAAACCCAACGTGCCACAATCTACCGTCATCTACTAATTCTATATGTTTTATAATTGTATGGTTACGTTCAGCAAGCGAACCTAATAAATATTGGTCTGAACTGATATCGGGTTCCTTTAGATTTTGTTCAATGAGTGCTTTTAGATAAGTAATAATATGTGTCCTATTACCCAAAATAATACCTGTATTATGTTTTAGCAACGGTTTGTCTAACGCTTTGCCTAATCTGTAGTCAATAGTTGATTTTTTTGTTGTTTTCGGTTGGGGGTATCGAAAGAACGACATTAAAACTTCAGGTGTCTTGAAGCGTGATTCGTCGCCCAATATGATTTTCTGTGTCCCGATTTTGTAGATGTATTCTAAAACATCGGAAGGCGAACTTTGTACAATAATATCGTATCCGTCCAACAAAACTACAAAATCATAAGATGATTTCTTCAGTTTGTCGTAAAACCTTTCTACTTTTAAAATGTTCTTCCATTTAGTGTTTTTTTCTACATGAATTATGTTTATTTCCCAACTATACGTTCTTGCTGTCTTAATCAGATATGTAGCTTTCGATATATCAGAGACGACCGTATAAATTGCAATCCTATTCGAACAATGACATGTTTTCAATATACATATGAGTATAAATAATGCCAAAATTCGCATATTAAGGTAATTATTTACGCATTTGAACTTTAAATACACATGTACAAGATTCGCTCGTGTTCGGCGGATTTACATTTGGGATTTAAATGCAAATTAACTATATCGAATATTTGAACACGTACTGTATTACGTATACACAATGTTTCATTTACTCACAGTCGCTACACATTCTGAAAATATGCACGAAATTTTATTAGAATCGGCGAAAAGATATAAGCACGATATAAAAGTTTTGGGCAAAAACAAATCATATACATCACACCGACAAAAAGACATTTGGGTGTACGAAGCGATTCAAGATATGCCCGCAAACGATATTGTTTGCTTTTGTGACGGGTTTGACAGTATAATATGTGCAAATTCAAAAGATATATTACACACTTTCCTAAAAAAAAATGTCGATATGCTTATTTCAATAGATGGAAAAGAATTTAATTGGAGTTTCAATCCTTTTTGGTGTTATGCTTATTCTCGGGTTTTTTCCAAAAAAGGCGATTCATACATAAACTGCGGCATGTACATTGGGTATGTATATTTTCTGAAAAAATGGCTTCACAAATGTATACATTCCGATATTCGAACAATGAGTAATCAGTATATTTGGTCAAAACATTTAAAAAATATAGAATATATTGATTCCAACAACGATATATTCTATAATGACATGCCAATTTTTTCGAAAGGGACATTAACTGTTCAAGACAACAAAGTCTATAACAATCATAAGCGTGTTTTAGTAATTTCGTTTCCCGGTAATCAAAGTGCGACTTCATTAATCAAGAAATTGGGCTATACGTCCAAAATCATTGTTGATAACAATTGGTCTCTGAAAAAAATATCGTTTTATTTCCACCATCATTACCTATTTGAAAAGGTTATGATCGGTCTTTTCGTATTTCTGGGCTCCTTTAATTTTATTTACGTCATGCCATTGTTTATATTTTTTATTTTAATATTTGCATTGTTTATATCTTTTAAACGAAAGATAAAAGCATGACATTTTAATTTAATCTTTGATTTTTGTAATTTCACCCTTTATAATTTTTAAAGTGATACACAAAACACAATCAATCAAGTTCTGTCCTTGTTTTATTTACTCCTGTACGACAATTCTACAATTGGGACGAGACGACTACAAATTGGCGTCTTGGGCCGCCCTGTATTCTCTTGCAATGTGTGCGCACAAATTCCAAAAATCATTGACTCTTTTTTGGTAACTTCCCTGACTTTTTTGACGATTTCTTTTTCTTCAGTGCACCACCCCCACTGCTCCCACCATCCCCACCATCGTCAGCACCTTCGTAATCTTCGCCTGCTTTGTGGTGATCCACTCCCAATGCCAATTTCACAGCAATTCTACCAAAAAGATAATACCAATACACGTGTATGATCAGCAACACCACGCACGTCAGACTCAACGCTGAATGCAACACATTGATCTCCGCATTCCAAGAGCTGTAAATAAACAATGGAAACCGATACAAGCGAAAGTAAGTCCACGTCGCAAAATTAGTAGCAAACGAAATTTCAGCAAAATAAAGACCAGCATCGGCATCCAGCCTCAAATTGTGCGACAGTCGAAGCACATCAATGACAATGTCCGAGGCGTCGTGTAAAAACAAAACGTACGCACCACCACGGTGGCAGTTCCAATCGTTGGCGTAGGACCACACGATGAGCAACAACGTCACGATGTGGTGGACATACATCAACACGTAGTCTTTGTTTCGGGAGTCCATTCCATAAAAACGATGTCGAAAGGCTGTCACAAACCATATGGCAGCTTGCACTTTGTACACGAGAGACACACGAGCGTCCACCGCATGTGGCGTGGTCGTCCACAAACCGTCTTCGTTGTCGGCAAAGAGAAAAATACCAGCGTTGAGTGCCGTCATCGATACGTGCACAATCAACTGCCACCACTGCTCGCGGGATTTGTTGGCTTGGCTTGCACCCAAGCCACGCTTACTTGCCACCCACATTGCGACGGGGTGTACGCAAGATATCATGGCCAAAGTTCCGGCGGCACTGACCATAAAGATGGTGGACAGACCACCCTCCCCGTGAACCCAGACACCAAAAATCGTGAGCAAAGCAAGGGTTAGGAAATTGTCCAAGGGACCAGTAAACTGTGTCATTGCGTATTTAAATATATATATATTATACTTGCGATCTACAATACTTTTTTTGGATTTTATAAATAATTATCATAAACAATGACATCAATGGAAATGTGCCCAAAATGCTTAATAAACTACCAACGACGGCCACAAATTGAATATGCACTGTTGAAGAACTTTCATACATGAATCTATTTGTTGAAAAGTAAAAAAGTCTTCTCCCTTGTCTCTTGAAGCGTCTCAAAGATGCTTCCGATACATGTATTCCAGTCAAATGACAAAAATTATACCACATAGATCCACAAAATTCTTGAACAATCACATCTATTTTGTAATTGTCCATGGTGTGTATAGCCTGAGATACTTTGATATCCTCCACAATACAAGAAAAAGACCAGGTTACGGGCATAATAAACCCACGTTTTACTTCGTTAAAAATACTTTCCACAAAAACGCTATTTGAAAGTTGGACACCGGAACTCACATTAAAAACAGGCAACGCCCCATTTTTAGTAAATATATAGCGTTTCGGGTCAACATATACACCGTTAATTCGTCCGTATCGCTTAATTCTATCTGTGTAATAATCTGAAAATCCTAAAATGGGTTCATACGTTCCATAGTCGCTTTCAATAAAGTCGCCAACTTTTAATTCATCAAATCGTTTTATTCCATTTGGAGTGCGTATGGTTGAATCAATTGGAAATGCATTCGCTGCAACAAATATACATACGATAACCCACATGCATTCGCACCACACATGCTTATATATTCGTATTTAAGAAATAATATTGCATACGAATATGTTTCTAACTTTGTTCAAGTGGTTATTTATGTACAACCACTTTCCTGGTCCAAATCTTCACAATATTACAGTAGTCATAAATACCTGGCACCGACCATTGCGTTTAAAGACATCTATAGAGCATTATTCAGATTGCACATCAGTGATAGACGTTCGTATTGTGTGGAGTGAACCAACACCCGTACCTGTCGATACATTTATTCATGATACACCCATAAAATATCATCGATATCGTACCAGCTCTATCAACAATCGATTTCGGCCAATACCTAATATAAAGACACACGCTATTTTTTCAGTGGATGACGATGTTTTAGTGAGTTGTGCATCTTTGCAACGTGCTATCGAAACCTGGTCAACGTCTCCTGATACCATTGTTGGTTTCGTGGCGCGAACGACGTCCGAAACGCTCGAATATCAACATTTTTGGTGGACTTGGTGGACAGGACGATACAACATAATTTTAACCAAGGCCGCAGTTTTTCATAAGAACTATTTGGAATATTATACAGACTATGCTCCCAAGCGTGCTTACAGGTGGATAGACGAACACAGTAATTGTGAAGATATACTGATGTCTTTTATGATTGCGAATAAAACGCGAATGTCTCCGATTTGGGTGTCTGGACATTATTACGACAGTGGTGCATTCGAAGGACTTTCAATGAAATTAAATCATAAAAGTGTACGTACAGAATGTGTACAAAACTTCACAAAGGATTTTGGATACAATCCTTTGGTATATTCCTACCAAAAGGTATACCCAGTTAGAACGCTGTGGCCTTTTGGACTTGCTTCGACATGGCTCGAATGGTTTTCGCCGATATGAATCTCCGGACATTGAATATTTTAGACTATCAGACGATGCACCACATTGTATGTGACCGAGGGTACTTCCACGGGCCGTTCTCAGTACTATTTTACGATTTACACGTCCAAAAATGGGGTAGGTATATATACTATAAATTAAATATGTAGGATTTCATTATTGTTTATATTTTGGACTTAGGTAATACAATACAGCAAACTGCGCGACAGCTCCCCACATTAATTCAGGCAGTGTATACACTGTTGTAAGAACCACCGCTACCGGCAACATCACCCAATGACAATCCAAAAACCATGTTGGCAACGACTCCAGTGTCGTTTTCAAATTTGACTGCCAGTGCCACCACATACTACCATCTATGCGGTCTTCTGGTACGCCAAGAGCATACAACACTGAGAATTTAGATTGCATAATATACTGTAGAGCATCGTTCAAATGTTCGTTTTTCATTACAAAAGTGTTTTGCGAGGTTTTTAAATTGTTGACGATAAGAGTCCATGAGGCCGTATGGGGATGATATGCTCCTTTTTTGTAGACGTGTTCAATTCGAGACACTTGAGTACCGTCGCTTAAAGTATCTCCGACTTTTATGTTGGATGGAAGTATTTCTTGCCCATTTGCATACAGATAATGTTTTGGGCTTATGTCTAATGTATTACTTCCTCCTATAAGTCGAAAGTAATGGTTCATCGCGTTTGTTTTATGAGCAAAGGCAATGATGGGTTCGAATTTGCCGTAATCATATTCAGCCAGGTCGCCTATTTTTAATTCGTCCATGCGCCGTGGCGACACACACATGCCGGCATCACAGGGATGTTGCACGCGTACAACAGAGTCGGCTGGGTGGCAATTAGTAGTAGCGCGAAGGTATTTAGAAGCATCGTGTTGCGTACGTTGAACGTAGCATTTGTCAGTGCATTTAATGTTGAAATGCTTCTGATGAAGTGTTCCGTTAGCAGTAAAGCCATCGGGCTGCGCTTCGATGGATACGCTTTCAAAGTGTTTGTGGTTCCTGTACAGAAATTTGAAGGCGTCATGTACGCTCCATTCTCTGTCTGTTTTATTGGTTTGCGGTGGGGGGTGAGCTTTGTAATAGGCTTGAATACGTAGGACGTCGTCGAGGGGAATGACGTTGGCGTAAATCCCGGAAGCGTGACTATGCGCAGCTCTGAGCAACAAAGGAGGCGCCTTGAGAACATCTGCGAAATCGAATGCCTGCACAGTCAAAAGACAGAGAAGACTGAGAAGTGGACGAAGCATGCACTCGAGGTTTGTATAGTTTAAATAGTGTAATTCGATAAGTTATCTTCGACGAAACATTTTTTTTACACTATAACAATTGCACTATCAATGCTGAGTCATGTACGATTATGATGCTCTGAGATTTGGTGTTGTGTGTTGCGGTTGCGTGCGCCTGCTTTATGAAGTCGTAGACTGGTACTTGCACGCAAGGTACCCTCTGTACATGTCGCTCGCAAAGCATCGCAAGATGTACGTTCAAAAAAATGTGGTCAAATCGTTCACACTCGCTTGTATGTTGGTGCCGTCTGTGATATTTGTAGTGTCTCCTATTTTGTCCATGAGCGTATGGCATAATAGCTACATCCACTGTTTCGCAGTTGCGTACGGGGCAAACGATTTCGTAGGGTTGATGTGCGTGGACAAGCTGCCGAAAACGACGCGACTGCACCACGTGGTCTCCACGTGTTTGGTGTTGACCAGTCTGGCTTTGGATTTCCAGGTTTCGCCGGTGGCCCAGTCGATGTTCGTGTACACATTTTTCGCGGCTTGTTCGTACATTGTGAACTTGCATCTGTCTGCGCGCTGGTTGTTTCCGCGTGGCGAACTGGTGCGGTTGGGTCAAGTGGCCGCCGTGGTGTATGCTGTGAGCTGTAGCCTGTCGTGGGCCTGGCAGTTGTGCTGGATATACACGACAGAACTGACCTGGTACCACTTTGTGTACATCGGGTTGATGCTGTGTATTGTGCGCGATGATATCATTCTGATCCAGTGGTTGACGAGTATTTAGTGTGTGTTGGTGTCGGTGAATGCCGACTTACTCTGCAATATTTTTTGGAGACACAGGTGTAGGAAAATCGACGTTTCTGACTCGCGTGAGTTCAGGTGTTCGCGCACGAATCGTGCAGCCAACCTTGGGTGTCGACAATATTATATATCGGAACGACAGAGATACGCTCCGCTGTTGGGATACGGGAGGCTCTGACCGGTTTGTCCATGTCGTGCCGCTGTTCATACGCAAATGTGACGTCGCCGTATACGTGTTCAATGCTGCGAAACCCCAAACCTTGGCAAACGTGCAGAAGTGGTACGATTTAGTCTGCGCGTCAGACGACCCACCCGGCGAGCACGTGCTTCTGGCTTTGAACATGCAGGACGACATGCCTGTGCCAAACTACTACGGCATGGACGTGCTCGATGGGAGGCGTCCCAAACATACAATGGACGAAATAATCCGGCGGTCTGAGCAACGCCGCACATCCATGAACATAGACCTTGTTCCGTCGCAGCGCGAATGTTGTTTTGGACTCTGTTGGAGATGAATATAAATTAGTTAAACACCTGTATATAAAGAGATGTGAATTGTGTATAATGGGATACCTACCCGAAGTTGTTCGTATAATTGCTGCACACGTCGGAAGCCCGGGTGGTGCAAAGGCCATCGGTACTGGGTTTTTCTTGTCGGTGGATGACAAACACATCAAGGAAGAGGGGTTGCTGATGACGAACGCTCACGTTGTGACAAATTCGCCTGTTGTTAAAATCATGACAACTTACATCGAGCATCAGGCTTTGCCTGTCACCGTGGTGGCTGTCAACCACGACCGCGACCTGGCACTGCTGAAAGTCGAACCGCAGGTGCAACAGTGGCTTAAACGCGTGCTGCAGGAGCGTTACAATCTCAACCACATACCGTCTTTTTCGTTTGGTGATTCGGATACGCTGCGTACGGGCACGGAGGTGCATGCTGTTGGGCACCCGTTGGGACTCATTGACCAGCAGTTCACCACGGGACGGTATCAAGGCGTGGTACACTTGAACAACGAGATACGCGGTTTGAGTGGCGCCACCATTAACGGCGGAAACTCTGGCGGTTCGCTACTGGCCACAGTGGAACATACAAATCATACACCTGTCCCGGGCATGCATTATTTCGTACCGTCCAAGTACGAGGTGATGGGCATCAATACGTTCAAACTGACCGGCGCCAACGTGGACGGTGAAAACGGCTTCATCCACGCGAATACGGTCAAACGTGTCCTGCCCACGCTTCTCAAACCGCTCGAAACGCGATACGCGCGCGAGAAAACGGTGATGGCCATGGTGAAAAACATGTCGGCCAAACAACTGCTGACGGCAACTCCCGTGGCTCACGCTGTTGCCGACCACCTGACAAGCGACGAACGCGACGTCCTTGAGAACAAGATGAGTGTCATCGAGACGGCCTGGGCAGAGCACAGTCTCGGCGGAAAGGTGAACGGGAGTCCGCGTTCTTTTCAATCTTGGCTGTGGCGGCATGTGGTCAAACCCCAAAAATTGCACCTACACAGAGGCGGCCCCGAACTGCTGTCCAAAGTGTTGACGTTTGCAGACGCGCAGGATTGGACCGGTCTGATGGAGTGGAAAGGCCGCCGGCGTTGGGCCGAAGTGCGCGCGGCGACGACCGACACACAAGCGCCCGAGTCAGCCCCTGCTGTAGTGCGCATTCTGCCGCCCGCGGCGACTCACGTGCATTCGCCGCGCATCGGAATATCCTCTCACCCCATCTATACCCCGGACCTCCTTGTTCACTACAAGTGTCCATCTGTACAAGGGAAGTGGGTAGCATCCGGCGGTGTGGTCGTCACTGACGTCGAACCGAATTCGCTCTATGCACAAGCCGGGGGCCTCGTCGGAGACATTGTCTTTCGCTTCGTGAACGAGAGCATGGACGCCAGTTTATCGTCGGCGGGCACGTGGTATTCGGAAAAACGCGACCTCCCGATGTCTTTGACCGACTTGTGCAACGACACGGACATCGGAGCAGAAATGACACTGCACGTGTTGCGCAAAAACGGCAAAGTTGTCGAAATTCAAATGAATCATCGCGAGCCGACGTACGGCGAACTGCCGCATATTCGCCAAACGTATGGCTACTGTGACGAAGGACGCTTCGAGGCCAAACAGAAGGCGCAGGTTCAGGGCATCGTGTTCTCACCGCTCAGATTGCAGCACGTAGGCATGTTCAAACTCGTTGACTATATGGCGCCCAATAAACGATTCGAATTCAAAATCGTCGTTGAAGCCGTTTCCCCTGAATCGCCCGCGTATGCTACGGAATCGGTGCACGCTGGAGCCGTCGTCACGCATATCAACGAAGAGCCCGTGGCGTCGTCATGGGAAAAGGTAAAAGAGCAACTGTCAAAACCGCACCAAGAGACGAATTGCTGGGTCATTGACACCGACTACAACGGTCAGAAAAATAAGTTTGCCATGGCGGTTCGAAAATCAACGATTGCTTAATATGCAGTATTTAAAAATCAGTTTTGCAAGGTGTATGAGCGAATTCGTACAAGGTCGGAGAAACACAGTAGGTATCCAAAACGCAATGAAACACACCGTTGGTTCTCTCAAGGTAGTCATACCCACAGGTTTAGCCGCACAAAAACCTTCAATGGAGAGGAGAAAACGCCGACGAAAACGCCGACTTGCAAACATCTTACAGGAATTAGGGTAGACAGCAGGAATTAGGGTAGACAGTTAGATGCTGAAAGTACGTATACAACACGTCAGAACAGTTCGATTCAGTCTGAAAGACGTACGTACCGAAGATGTATACGAAACGCTGGGCCGCGTCACCAACGGCGCACTGTATTTGTTTATGCAGAGGTGGTTTCGTATCGAGAAATATCACATCATTCAACAGCTTCCGCACACATGCGCACAACTGCATTGGCGCAGTCCACCGGCTCAGTTCGACATTTGGGAGCAAAGTCAACTGATACACATCAATGTCGGCAAAACGCACGCTATTCAATGCTACGTTCAGGCTCCTGACACGCCTTTGCAGCACGTTTACGACGCTGCAAAGGCGTGGGCGGCCGCAAACGACATACTTTGCGCAAACAGCTTCATCGACCACGAAACAGGCCAACTGTTAGACCTCTCTCAGATGCTTCTGGACGTGTACACACGAACCTTCGAAATTCAATAATAAACTTTTTGTATACTTTTTATATTGTTTGTATGTTTATAGATGCGCACTGTCGGTCTTCACCTTCTTTGCTGTGCCACCGTTGACGGTCTCCAACCTGCGCTTGCGCTCGCGAATGGAGCGCTGGTCTTGTTTGAGCGCCGAAGCGCCACAATGGGGACACCTTCTACACGCTGTTGGGATTTCAGCACCACAGGAAGGACAGGCCTTGGTCGGACTTTTCTTCTTCGCAGCCGCGGCGGCCGCGCCGTTGACGGTGCTGGAGGATGCGCCCGCGACCACTGGGGTATTCGCCGGCGTCTTCGACCTGGCACGGTCCTCGCACAAACTGGGAGACGCTTCGTCCATCGCCTTGAACGTGTCCTCAAACTCGGACGCCGATGGGCTGGCTGGTTTTGGAGGGGTATTTGGAGGGGTCATGCCCGTCGACTCGAAGAAAATACTACTGCCGTCATCTCCGCTCGACCCGGAGCAGGTGTCGACATGCTTGGGCTTTGGATCGGCGTCCAGCTTCGACACGACCTTGACCTTTGGCTTCGGCTTGGGCTTGAGCTTGGGCTTCGGATTGGCGTCCAGCTTCGACACGGCCTTGACCTTAGGCTTCGGCTTGGCCGGTTTGACAGACAGCGCATTGGCGCGTGGCCTGGGCGTAGCGAAGTGTGTTTTTTTGGGTTTCCTGGGCGTCGGTTTCTTGGCAGCTGCCGCGCCCCCCGAAGCGCCTGTAGGCATTCGGAAACGCGGTCGAGAGCCGACGTCCGGGGTCGACAGGATTTTGGTCTGAAGCTGAGAAACGCCGCGCCTGGCGGCGTTGAAAGCCCGATTAGACGCCTTTTGAGCCTCGCGCAGTTCTTTTGCGGTCTGTTTCAAAACCTGGGTGAACCCGGAGTCGGGCGTTTGGTGGGGATTAGGTGCGGCCATGTTGTGTTCGTGTTGTCAGACGTAGGTGTAACGTGTATGATATGTACAGCGCAGAACTTAGAGGTGTCGCCAAATGTCTTGTCTTCGCCCAGAATATCGCGACTGGAAATTCCACGGAACCACTCATGCCCAAGACGTCTGACTCTACACCGAAGAAATCTGCCGCGACCACCGGCAAGGAGCTTCGCACGGTACGACGCCCCATCAAAATAAAGAAAAACCCAAGGCGACGTCCTAAACCACCTCGGATGAAGATTTTAGGTCCGCATCATCTCACGAAAGCGCAATGGGCTGAGCGTTCCGCGGAAGAGTTGTCGGCCGCTAAATCCAATCAAAAGTCGTTGACTCGTGACGCAGAATTCAGCATCGAATCTGCGCAGGGGGGCGGGAAATCCTACACCGTGCGGTGCGACGCGGAGGGTTCGTGGTCTTGCGAGTGTCCCGACTACGTGTATCGGTACGCGACGTTTCAGTGTCAGTACGGATTTTACTGCAAACATATTGCTGTCTGCATGGACCGTTTTCTGAAATGAGTATAAATTTAATTTAATTTAAATTAAAATGGAGCAGACGCCCCAGCGGACTCAGCTCGTGGTCATCGGGTACCAGACCGGCACGGGAAAACACGTGGGTCTGACCTCGCATCTGATGTGTGAGTACCACGGCCGCATGTTTCGCGTGCCCTGCGTCTCACCAGATGTGCGGCGTGTCCCCCCGAGGATTGGAACCCGCATTCTCGTCGAGTACAGTGGAATGTCAGGCGGGCTGCCCGTCAACCCCACGGTTGTCAAACTAGTCGGAAAAAACTAAAGCTTTAGAATTCTCTATTCGGACAGCATTTCGGTGCAACCAGAGTCCACCCGTACATGACCATGGACACCCATTGAGACGCGATGGACACCCACATTTGCGCGGCACTGTGGTGACCCGCCACCGTGCCCCAGTTCGTCAGAATCATGGACATATACACAGCCCCGGTGGCCATGCTGCAATGAAACATGACTGTGGACGGGCTGTCTAACGTGTCGTCCGGCTCTGTGTTGTCCTCGTCGTCCGAGTCGGCATGGGTGAGCTCGTTCACGAGCGGTGCCCCTGACACGTCGCGCGTGCCCGCCGAGTAACACGACCACAGAAGAGAGAGCGCAGTGAGTGCGAACGCGAGCGTTTTCTGTTCGCCCGAGTACTGGTGTTCAGGGTTGCATTCGTCCGCCGAGACCGCGGACCAGCACAAATACGTCGCGTACGCGGACACGATGCAGGACGTGACCAAAGAACTGTCTGTGTCGTCGATGTTGAGTTGCGATACGGTGGCCACCACGATGAGCAACAATGTCACGGTGATGAACACGGTTTGGCGCGTGCAGTGCTTGAAAAAAATGTACATGAGAATGTTGGCGACAGCCACCGCCAACATCATGATGAAGCAGGTCATCAGTGCCAACGCGACCCAGTTGCGGTTCTCGTCAAAGTGGTCGCCGTACGCTCTGTCCGCAAAGTAGGCGTTCCAATGATACGCGGCGTCAATAAAGTACACGAGCTGCGACACGAGAAACACAGCAGACACCACACGTGCGAACTGCACATAGCCGTCTTGACCCACCATGGGGGTAAAAAACAACCCTGTCGTGAGAATCACCAGCGACAGTATTTTCACCCCCCACAGACCTGTGTGGAAGCGGCGCGAACAAAAACTGCCGAACATCATGAATAGAAACCACAGCATCATGCCCAGTGATATTCTGTACACAGCGTTCTCGCCCTTGCAAGCGGACACGTCGATGTTCGGAATGTCTTCGCATCCGATGTTGAACGAGTAGAAATTAAACTCGGGTGCGCCCCATTCCTGCAACGCGAACGCCACAAAGGTCATGACGCCAAAGACCAGCAAGTACATGGCGTTGGCGCACGCCGCCGGCATTTTACTATCTTTGAACACGCATTTCGTGAGTTGACATGCGCAAGACGCGGTCTCACAGGCAGCGCAGCAAAGCAGTGTACCCATAGAATATAAGAGAACCAACACGCTTTTTATAGTTTGATTAATCTACTTTGGTTTCGTCTGCTGCTTCAGGTTCTGGAATTTCTATTTCTTTGTCCTGCCACACGATGGTGTCCGTGTTCTCGAGCGCTTGTAAGCGTATGTACATTGTGATATATTCTCGCGCCAGCCACATGGTGTAATGTTCAATGATGTTCAACATGTAAAAGTATACGCCGCGCCGCCGTTTGGAGACGCGCCCCCAGTCCAGGCGGTAACCTTGCCACATATTCGGGAAGGCCGTGGCTCTGTCCATCAACATGAACACACCAGCATCCACGGCCAACCACATCGTCTGGTGCAGCGGTACCAGGAAGCCGACGCCGGCGCCGTGGTAGTACACCAACACGATTAGACACAACATGGACGTCAGATGGGTGTCAATCAACAGTTCAAGAGGCGACGTCCATGCCGTGTTGGGGTACTTGTTGCGCAACTTGGCCCACCGCACTCGACGACTCACGTAGTCGCTGATTTCGATGGGCCCGATGTTTTGAACCGCAACGTATTGCGAAATGGCGGTCTCGTACCCGTGGCGGTCGTACGTGAGACCTATCTCACCGTCTTCGTTGAGAAACTCGCCGAAATTCTCCAGGCCGCCTATTTCGTCCATGTGTGCTTTCGTGAACAGATTGCTCATGCCGTTCAGGCAGGTGCACACCGTGTTGTTGATGACGGTGTAAGGACGACCGTGCGCGGTAGCAAAGTACCATCGTTCAAGAATAGAGCCGCACGACATGGCACCCACTGCGGGCTTCGCCGACGTACCGGACACCGCCCACGGGATTTGATGCACCAGCCGTGCGCCCGACACACATTTATCCACCATGTCGTGCAACGCCGCGTCAGAGGCCACAATGTTGGCATCCGCAATCCACACCAGGTCGTGGTTGGCCACCTTGTAGCCCGTGTTCATGTTACACAGCTTGGGGTTGATGCCGACATCGTCCTCGCCCACCGAAATAATGGTCGACACGTCCGGGAACTCCCGTTGGAGTCGTTTGACGACACGGAGAGCTTCGTCGTTTTCGTCGGCCACACACAAAATCAGTTCGAAGGATGGATACTTGAGCGTAAAGTAGGAGCGTAGGTTTTCGTATAGTGTCGGGGTCGTACCGCAGAGAGGTTTCAGAATTGACACGCTGGATTTGGCGTAATACTCGCGTTTCAACCGCTCGTCGACACCCTCATAACGGGGTCTTGCAAGCATCGCGCTCACGAGAATACTGTGTGCCAATTGGAATGTCCAGGCGACCGCAACGACCAATACGCAAAACCAGCTGCTGAAAAGAAGACTCACAAACAAGGTAAAGCAAATAAAGTGGTAGGCTTTGATGCTCATCATAGCGGAGCCGGTTACCCCTTTATACTAAATATATTTACATATCTGTCAGTTTCAGCTCGGTATGGCGTGCTACGTATTGGTCCATGTTCTCGAGGTGTTGCACCAGACTGTTTCCGTCGCTACCTTTCGCGGAATACCACCAGCGCAGTCCGGTGCATACCTCCATGACACGGGCAATTCCGTCGAGAGTGTCACACATCGGCTTTAAGAGGTCGACGAATGACGTTTCGAGAGGAAAGTCTGTGGGCACGCTAAGCGAGGCCAACGCTCGTGAAAAATCGTCCCGCGTCAAGACACCTTCGTGGTGCATGTGGAAATACCCTTGGCACCATCCCTTCAAGTACCACTGCAGATAAGGCTTGGTAAGGGCGCCCGAGAGACTCACCGTAATGCTGTGCGTTGACGGGGCCAGACAAATGCCGTTCTCCGTGTAGGTTCGCGATGGTACGGATGGAGCCAGGTTGAGTCTGAGGCGTGGCTGCGACATGGCGGTTTTAATTAAATTAAATTCTCGAGCTGACGGCCCAGTTTTAATTTAAATTAAATTAAATTCTCGAGCTGACGCGAGTGGCCGATGGAACAGCAAATAGTTTAGACACAATATAAAAAACATATATACGGGGTACTTAACTGTGCAGTACTAATCAAATGTCAGAGAAACTTTATGTATTTGAAACCGTTTTGTCGAATGGTACTTGTGTTCGAGGGGGGGCAGGTCTTCCATATGATGAAACTTCGGGAGCGTATGGCGGACGACAGCGCAAAGGTGACCCGTATTGTCCCGGCCCCTGACAACACGCCGCGTCTCGATGTTGATATGTCCAGGAAGGGTGGCCAGGGGGCTGAGTCACTGCTGTGGGAACGGCCCCAGTCCCTACTGTACTAACCGTCTTTAAAGGGCAGACCATTGTCACCAAGTAAAATATTATGTTTTTTTTAGGGTGCAATTACTTGGTGAACTCAACCGCGTACGCGATGTTCACGTCTGTGCCGATAGTCACCCAAGGTTTCATGAAAATGTGACCAGAAGAACCTCCAGAACGCACAGAAAAGGAGGACAGCGCCGTCGTCGAGCTGCCCGTTGTTTCTTTGCCACCGACAAGCACATTGCACAGCAGGAGAGCACGTTGACCGTGTGCATTGGCGCTGGAATATCCGGCAGCAAAGTTGATATCGGAGGACAAATACAGCCCTTGTCCGTACGACTTGCCGTTAGATGTGCCTATGTTTTGAAAGCCCGTTCGTTTCGTGACAATTGCATCCAGGGCGCGCATGGGACACCCGTGGCTCAGAACAACCGTGTCAGAGGGTAGTCCGCGCTCGCGCTGAATCTGTTGCATGACGCTCAACAGCCGGTCTCCCTTCATGAGTGGTTCCAAATGGTACACCTTTTTCGTCCGACACGTGAGCTTCTTCAACTCACTCTGAAATACTTTAGGAAGGCTTTTCTCGTCCACCACGGGAAAACCTAACCCTAGGATGTTCGGTACTGCCTTCTTTTGCACGGTGTGCAATTCAACCATGCGTTTTACGCCAGTCGAGATGTTGGTCTGTTCCCCCTTGTTGAGGCCTGTCCAATCGAGAGTATAGGAGTGTGAACCGTAGGTGTACTTGGCCTGTTTTTGGTAGCAGTACGCTTCCAAAATGCCGTAGCACACCGATGCGGCCATCTCGGTCATGTTGCCGTGCTCGTCTTTGAAAAAGACGGTCTTAGCGCGCGTTTTCTTGAGCAGGTCTGGGTACATCACGTACCCAGTGTCGAAATCCACTCCGCCATCTGTGAAAATCTTCACAGTGCGCGACACCATATTTCCACCACTTTCCTTGTGCAACACGGCCGCGCCCACGACGAATCCTAGACGCTTGAACTGCGCGTCTGTGAACGGTAGCGGCTTCGGGACTGGTTTGGCGGCGGCGGTTGACTTTCTGACCTTGGTAGACGCTTTTTTAGCCGCTGACGCCTTCTTTGCAGCACGGCGTTTTCTGGCCAGCACTGCATTCCGTGTCATGGAAAGGACAGGCGTCCCGCACGACGAACATTTCTTCGCAGAACAGTGGTTAGAGTGGCCACAGACACATTTCTTCGCCAGTAAACGACGACCCTGTTTAATTACGGCCGGTTGGGCTCCGTAGGCGCGCGGGACGCTGGCCGCCATGCGCGGAACTTTGACCATGGCACACTTGGGCATTGTGTAAGTTCAATGCTGGACGGATGCCAATTTTAATTGTATTAAAATTACTGAATGGTGTCGCCGGGCCCAATTTTAATTTTAATTGTATTAAAATTACTGAATGGTGTCGCCGGGCCCAATTTTAATTTAAATTAAATTAAATTCTCGAGCTGACTCGAGCGGTGTCGCCGGGCCCAATTTTAATTTAAATTAAATTAAATTCTCGAGCTGACTCGAGCG
>Ga0255756_1000097_pt1 | contig 92281 bp, 85 predicted proteins | sample 011ome_20_FD_179956 | JGI IMG/M metagenome (GOLD analysis project Ga0255756, IMG submission 179956) | Coastal salt marsh microbial communities from the Groves Creek Marsh, Skidaway Island, Georgia - 011509CT metaG (version 2) | ecosystem: Environmental > Aquatic > Marine > Intertidal zone > Salt... | reverse complement strand
CCTTGAGTGTCTATCTATAACTTTTGGATTACAGACAGCACCTCGGCAAGCACCCACCTCTATTACTTAATCTACATTTTTAAAGAACTTTGCCCTGAGACGTCGTCTCAGGGAGGACGCATTATACTGATCCAAAGCCGCGTGACAAGGGGTTTCTGATAAGAAATAGCAAATACTTTGACCAACAGCTTAAAGCCCAGCCTTAGACGGCGCCTCGAACCCTATGTCGAGCGAAAAGCACCCTCCATCCCAGGAGAACCACGAGTAACGCCCCGTAGATAAATGCCTGAGACAGATCGGTCCGGACTATCCATACTAAATGGACGACCGCTAACACACCTGCGGCGTAGACTAGCCGATGCAATCGGCGCCAATTCTTACCGAGCTTTCGCACCATTGCTCGCGGAGAGGTGACCCCCAGTGCAACCAAAATGAGAAAAGAAGAAAAACCGACGGTGATATAAGGACGCTCAACAACCTCTTCAAGAATAGCACCCCAGCGCAGCCCGAGTAGAAAAACCACCCAGACCATGAAATGCGCGCTCGCATAGAACAGCGCAAACAAACCGACCATCCGACGCCTTTGAGCGAATTCAATGCGGCCCGAAAGCTGCCGGAGCGGTGTCATAGCTAGTGCGAGGAGCAGAAAATTAATAGCCCACTCTCCCGTAAGAAGCGCAAGCTCTTTTGCAGGATCGGGGCCGAGGTCGCTCTGAATCACCTTAAATACGAGCACTAAAAAAGGGATCAAGCAGAGGAAAAACGTCAGAACGCGCACACGTTTCATATCGTCAGTCCTCTGCTAAAACGCGCTCAACCCAAAAGCTTAGTAGTAACGGCTTAGGTCCATCCCCTTATAGAGAGAGGCAACTTGCTCACCATATCCATTAAAGGGCTGCGTAGGGATCACTTTTCGGTCGAACAACGTTTGAGGAAGACGCCTCTCCATGTCTTGCCGCCAACGCGGATGGTGTACAGCTGGATTCACATTCGCATAAAAACCATATTCGCGCGCCTGCAAATCAACCCAGGTGGTATTCGGCATAGTTTCACGGAAATTAATTTTCACGATCGATTTAATGCTCTTGAACCCATACTTCCAAGGCACAACGAGACGCATCGGCGCGCCATTTTGGGCTGGCAGAGGCTCGCCGTAGAGCCCAACAGCCATCAACGTCAGTGGATTCATTGCCTCGTCCATTCGCAGCCCTTCTCGATAGGGCCAGCGAACGATTGCAAACCGCGAGCGTATTCCCGGCATAGTTTCGTCGTCGACGATAGTCTCGAACTCAACGAATTTTGCTTTCGATGTCGGCTCGAATCGCTTTATTAGATCTGCAAGTGGGAACCCTATCCACGGGATAACCATCGACCACGCCTCAACACAACGCAGACGATAAATGCGCTCCTCGAGGTCATGAGGCTTTAAGATATCTTCAAGCGTATAGACCCCCGGCTTTCCCACCTCGCCTGCAATTTCTACCGACCAAGGGTCTGCTTTAAATTCGCCGGAGTTGGACGAAGGATCGGATTTATCCATGCCGAATTCGTAAAAATTGTTGTAGCGCGTTACGTCATCATAAGGCGTAAGCGCCTCGTCGGTATAAAAAGGGGCGGTATCTGGTGCGGGCGAAATCGAGGTGAATTTATTTTGCAGCCATGGTGCAGCTGGGGAGGTTTTGAGCCCTGCCGGCGCTCGCGCCTTGAGTGCATCGCCAGACTGAGCGGTAGCGACGCCCGACAAAAGAGACCCGCCAACTAATAAGCCCGCCCCCTTCATGAATTCCCGCCGCTGTTTGTAAATACTCTGCGGTGTGATTTCCGAACTTGCTATATCACTAGACTTCTTGATTAGCATGTCTGCGCTCCTGTTATTTTATTAGGTATTGAGACGGAACAAGGCAGTGGCTCTCGAGCGCTGCCCTGCTCTGTTATTTGTTTCTTAAGCCCTGTTGTTTGCGGTAAAGCCACATAAGAGGCCCTGTTGTAGCATACGCGAGACTCATCAACAGCAGCGTCTCGTGCGGATTCTGAGCAATTACTACTAGCAAAACGACCGCCGCAACAAAGAAGAGGTAAGGCACTGTGCCTTTGAAATCAATTTCTTTGAAGCTTATATAACGGTAGTTTGAAATCATCAGCATACCGATAAATACGGTCGCAATAGCAAGTCCGATTGCCAGCGGCTGAGTCATCGCAACCTCGTATTTATACCCAACCCAAGGAATGAAGGTAATTACACCGGCAGCAAGCGGCGATTGCAGACCAACAAAAAATCGCTTGTCTGTTGTACCAAGTTGGACGTTGAAGCGCGCAAGACGAAGCGCAGCGCAGGACATGTAGATGAAGCTCGCTGCCCAACCAAAACGCCCGATATCTTCGAATGCCCAGCTGAACATGATAAGCGATGGCGCCACGCCGAAGGACACAAGATCGGAGAGACTGTCGAACTGAGCACCGAATGCACTCTGAGTGTTCGTCAGCCGTGCAATACGCCCGTCAAGCCCGTCCAGCACCCCAGCGATAAAAATAGCCCAACCCGCCTCGTTAAAGTCTCCGGCCATGCCGGCGATGATGGCATAAAAGCCAGAGAACATTGCTCCCAGCGTTAACAGGTTTGGGAGCAAAAAAATCCCTCGACGGATGATCGTCTTACCTCCTTCGGACACAATCTCCTCATGCTCATCGATTGGAAGGAGTGTCTCGAGGCTATCTTCTTTCATTTCCGCAGACGAATCCTCGGTTGACTCCTGCGCAGCACCCTCAGCTAAATTCGGTGCGGCGGCCTCCTCGAGATCTGCTGCCCCGCGATCAGGGTAGTCGCCTTGCATCGCAGCATCCTCACTCGATGCTTGATTCTCTTCTGACATAATCTCCAAACCTTCTAAAACACCTAATTGCAAGGGTGTAGCTACGTTGAACGACTCGCTTAATAGCTTCTGGAGAGTCCACCACGAATCGACTATTGGAGAGTATAGCGCTCATCGGCGCCGACTCTAGATCTATTTGATTCCCCAGTTTAATCCGCAGTGGAGCCTCTAACGGGTTGAGGAGGCCGAATAATCTTCATTTTACCCTCGCAAGCAGATGCTATATTATCCCGCCTCACATCGGTGAGCCCATACCTGCCACTACATCGCTTTAGACTGGCGCTATGAACTCATCTCAATGCCCTAGCAAAATACCAAGTTAATACCGGAGCCTAATCCATGAACTACTTTAACACGCTGCCTCTTCGCCTGCAGTTAGATCAACTGGGCAAATGCCGCTTTATGGATGCCAGCGAGTTTAGCGATGGCGTGACAAAACTACTTGGCAAAAAAGTAGTCATCGTTGGCTGTGGAGCACAAGGTCTTAACCAGGGCCTCAATATGCGCGACAGCGGCCTGGATGTCTCTTTCACGCTGCGTGCAGCTGCGATAGCCGAAAAACGTGACTCCTGGAAAAACGCTACAGAAAATGGCTTTACCGTTGGCACGTACGAAGAGCTTATCCCCACTGCCGACTTAGTTCTCAATCTAACGCCAGACAAGCAGCATACACAGGTTGTCGAGCAGGTGATGCCTCTAATGAAACATGGCGCCTGCCTCGCTTACTCGCACGGTTTCAATATAGTCGAGGAAGGCATGCAAATTCGCGATGATCTTACGGTCGTGATGGTGGCACCTAAATCACCTGGTTCGGAGGTGCGCGAGGAATACAAGCGCGGATTTGGTGTACCCACTCTGATCGCAGTTCACGCGGAAAACGATCCGAATGGAGAAGGCATGGCGATAGCCAAAGCTTATGCAGCTGCAACGGGCGGAGACCGCGCAGGCGTTCTACAGTCCTCGTTTATCGCCGAGGTCAAATCCGACCTCATGGGCGAGCAGACCATCCTCTGCGGAATGTTGCAAACAGGATCAATTCTCTGCTTCGACAAGATGATAGAGAAAGGAATCGATGCTGGTTATGCATCTAAACTCCTACAGCATGGATGGGAAGTCATTGCCGAAGGCCTGAAGCATGGCGGTATCACTACCATGATGGACCGTTTGAGCAATCCAGCTAAGCTCGTTGCGAACGAACTAGCTGAGGAATTAAAAGGCATTATGCGCCCGCTTTTTGAGAAGCATATGGATGACATCATCACCGGTGCGTTCTCGGCCGGCATGATGGAAGATTGGGCCAATGACGACATAAAACTCCTCACTTGGCGTGAAGCAACCACCGAGACTGCCTTTGAGAAAACACCCGCAGGCGACATGGAAATACCTGAACAAGAGTATTACGAAAACGGAATCCTTCTGGTAGCGATGGTTAAAGCAGGCGTCGAGCTCGCTTTTGAGACCATGACGGCAAGTGGGATCATTGAAGAGTCTGCCTACTACGAGTCTCTCCATGAAGTCCCTCTGATTGCCAACCTAATCGGTCGCAAGAAGCTTTATGAGATGAATAAAGTAATCTCGGATACCGCCGAATATGGGTGCTATCTGTTTTCACACGCCTGTGTGCCAATGCTCGAAGACTTCATGACCAAAATCGACGTTGACGTTATTGGTCGTGGCCTCAACGCTAGCGACAACGGCGTCGACAATGCTGCGCTAATCGAAGTTAACGACAGCATTCGCAGCCACCCGATTGAGGTAGTCGGTAAGCGTCTGCGTCGCTATATGACAGCGATGAAGCGTGCCATCTAATAGTCCAAAAACTAAAACTGCGCCCAAACTTTGAGAGCAGTAAAAAAAAGGCCCCATTCAACAGAGAGACGTGTTGTTGGGGCCTTTTTCTATTTCGCAACGTGTGCCTTGCTAAAGCGTAAGAACTTTATCTCCACGTGAAATACCACATACCCCTGTACGCACCACCTCGAGCACAGTATTTTCCGCCTGGGCGGCGATAAAGGCATCTAGCTTATCGCTCGTCCCGGTTACCTGAATGCTCAGCGCGGTCGCTGTGATATCGACGATCTGCCCGCGGAAAATATCAGCTAAGCGCTGAACTTCAGCGCGCTGCGCACCCACCGCTTTCACTTTTACTAGCATAAGCTCTCGTTCAATATGCGCGCTCTCAGAAAGATCGACGAGCTTTACTACGTCGATGAGCTTGTTTAAGTGTTTCGTGATCTGCTCGATCTTGCGTTCATCACCGCTGGTCATTACCGTCAGGCGAGACAGAGAATTGTCCTCTGTCGGAGCAACTGTCAGCGAGTCGATGTTGTAGCTACGCTGTGAAAAAAGACCAACAACACGAGAGAGAGCTCCGGGCTCGTTTTCCATTAGTAACGATATAATTCGGCGCATCTTATGTTCTCTCCGTCTTACTCAATATCATGTCTTTCATAGCCCCACCCTTGATAGCCATCGGGTACACGTGCTCTTCAGGATCAACCATGACGTCAACGAAAACGAGTTTATCTTTCAGTGCGAATGCTTGTTCGAGCTTCGCGTCGAGCTCGCCTAAGTTTTCAATTCGAATACCAACATGGCCATAAGCCTCGGCTAGCTTTACGAAATCAGGCAGCGATTCGGCGTAGGTGCTATGTGAATAGCGCCCGCCATATTGCATATCCTGCCACTGACGCACCATGCCTAGGGACTGGTTATTCAGGCAGATTATTTTCACCGGCAAGTTATATTGCATGCAGGTAGCAAACTCCTGCAGGTTCATTTGAAAACTACCCTCACCTGTGATGCACACCGAAACCGCCTCTGGGAAAGCCAACTGCACCCCCATGGCTGCGGGAAAACCAAAACCCATGGTGCCGAGCCCGCCCGAGTTGATCCAGCGCCTTGGTTTATCAAAACCGTAATATTGGGCCGCAAACATTTGGTGCTGACCCACATCTGTTGAGATATAAGCATCCCCCTTTGTAATGCGATGAAGCGCTTGAACCACCTGCTGCGGTTTTATAATGCCGTTAGTATGCGGCGTCACGCCAAGCGAGTCTTTCTCGCGCCACTTCGCGATTTGCTGCCACCACGTCTCCAATGCCTCGGCGTCAATCGCTTGCTGCGACTGCTCGAGACATTCCAGCATTTCTTCGAGCACAGCTGTTACAGAGCCCACTATGGGAACGTCTGCCGCAACAGTCTTTGAAATCGACGCAGGATCGATATCAACGTGCAGAATGGTTGCATCAGGACAAAATTTACTCGTATCTGAGTTGGTCACTCGATCGTCAAACCTCACGCCAATGCCTAGCAGAACATCACAGTAATGCATTGCCATATTGGCTTCATAGGTCCCGTGCATCCCGAGCATCCCCAAGAATTGGGGATCAGACGCGGGATAGGCACCTAAGCCCATTAGCGTATTTGTGATCGGATAACCGAGCTTCTGCGTGAGTTTAGTCAGCAGTTCCGCTCCCTCCCCCTGAATAACACCGCCGCCGGCATAGATCATGGGGCGCTTTGCGCCAAGCAACGCCTCGACCGCTTTTTTAATCTGCCCACTGTGTCCTTTCCCTGGCACAGTATAGGAGCGCATCTTAATATCCTTCGGATACTCGTAGGGATGCTTAATTTTAGGGTCTGTCACGTCTTTGGGAATATCAATCACGACGGGACCCGGACGACCTGTCGTCGCTATGTGAAACGCTTTCTTCACGATCATAGGAATATCAGCGGGGTCTTCGACCATAAAGCTGTGCTTCACGATAGGACGCGAAATACCCACCATGTCAGTTTCTTGAAAGCCGTCGGTACCAATGAGTCGACTTTCAACTTGTCCTGACAGGATAACCATCGGAATCGAATCCATGTAGGCGGTCGCAATACCAGTCACGGCATTGGTCGCTCCCGGACCTGAGGTCACGAGAACCACTCCCGGCTTGCCTGTCGCTCGCGCATAGCCATCAGCGGCATGCGTTGCTGCCTGCTCATGACGAACAAGAATGTGCTCGATTTTATCTTGCTTGAAAAGCGCGTCGTAAATATGGAGTACCGCGCCACCAGGATAGCCGAAAATAAGGTCTACACCCTCGTCGTGTAGCGCACGAGTCAGCATGTCGCCACCGGATAGTTGTTCCACTTGAATCGCCTCTTAATTTGCTTCTGCACTATTGCAGTCGTTTAGTTAACGCTCGATTAGTTCGCGCTGATCACCCATCTAATTCTGCTCATTACCCTTGAGCCGGACAGTTAGCTTAGGAGACAGTCAGAGGACAATCTTTCTAACGCAATACTCTCCGCACGAGGCGAATGCACCGAAATTAAAGGTTGGAGCGCGAGCACTCAGAGCACTAAGCATTCTCGCTATTTAGTCGGCCTCGTACGCGATAACGTGATAGAGACCTTAGGTGGCTGTGTTTAACACCTAGGGGGTCGATCTGCAGCTTAGCCGGGTGTGGCAAGCAGATCGAGTCACTAGCCACAGGGTTTCGCCTGAGGCTACGACATAGAAGACGAAGTCTGACACTTTACTGGGGAAAGTCAAGGAGCACGCGGCTTTCAGGTGCGAGGCCTGCCTCGAGCCTGCACCTGATTTATCAAATTACCTAATGTACCGCCGCAGAGCCAAAACTAAGACCACCGGCGGGATTCGCTTCGACACTAATCACACTGCCCGGCGCGAATGATCCCTTCAGCACTTCTTGTGCTAGCGGGTTCTCGATATGATTCTGAATAGCTCGTTTTAGCGGCCGTGCCCCGTAGACCGGGTCATAGCCAACCTCTGCCAGCCTGTCGAGTGCGGCATCAGACACCTCTAACACCAGTTCTCGCTCACGCAATCTGTCGTTAAGAAGCTCGATCTGGATCTCTGCAATAGCACGGATCTGCCCAGCCTGAAGAGGATGAAAAACGACTGTCTCGTCTATTCGATTAACAAACTCTGGTGAGAAGTGTTTAACGACAACTTTTAGAACATTCTCTTTCACTGCTGCGTAAGCCTCGCTGTTGGGAGCGACGCCTGGCAGCGTACCGTACTGCATGGACTCTTGAATTTGGTCAGAACCGAGATTTGAGGTCATAACAATCACCGTATTTCGAAAATCGACTGTTCTCCCATGACCATCAGTAAGCCGCCCATCGTCCATAACTTGCAGAAGAATATTGAACACGTCGGGGTGCGCTTTTTCGATTTCATCCAAAAGCAACACAGAGTAAGGTCTGCGTCTCACCGCTTCTGTCAGATAGCCGCCCTCTTCGTAACCTACATAACCGGGAGGGGCACCGATAAGGCGCGCCACCGAATGACGCTCCATGAATTCGGACATATCGATACGTACCATCGCCTCTTCTGTATCGAACAAGAACTCGGCCAACGCCTTGCACAACTCGGTTTTTCCGACACCTGTTGGGCCGAGAAAGAGGAACGAACCATTTGGCCGATTCGGATCTGAAAGACCCGAGCGCGAACGGCGCACGGCGTTCGCTACTGCCGATACCGCTTCGTTCTGCCCAATAACGCGCTCGTGCAACCCTTCTTCCATCTTTAGGAGCTTCTCACGATCACCTTCGAGCATTTTGCTCACAGGTATACCTGTTGCACGAGCAACCACCTCAGCAATTTCTTCATCTGTCACACGACTACGCAGCAATTGTTTTTCCTGCGCTTCAGCTGATGTTGCAGAAGCGAGTTTTGCTTCTAATGCAGGTATCACACCGTATTGTATTTCTGACATTCGACCGAGATCTCCGGCTCTCCGAGCATGCTCCATGTCGCTGCGCGCCTGCTCGAGTGAGCTTTTAATACTCTGCACTCCCTGTACTGATGCTTTCTCCGCTTTCCAAATTTCCTCGAGATCAGAAAATTCACGCTCCAACTCATCGATCGACTCGGCAAGCTTTTGCTTCCGAATCTGAGTCGCGGGCTCCTCGTCCTTCTTAAGCGCCTCGCGTTCGATTTTTAGTTGAATTAAACGCCTTTCGAGCCTATCCATTTCCTCGGGTTTCGAGTCGATCTCCATGCGAATAAGGCTTGCCGCCTCGTCAATCAGATCGATCGCTTTATCAGGCAACTGGCGATCAGTAATGTAACGCTGCGACAATTTAGTCGCGGCGATTATTGCACCATCGGAAATCGCAACCCCATGGTGAACCTCATAGCGCTCCTTGAGACCGCGCAGTATCGCGATTGTGTCTTCCTCGGTCGGCTCATCCACCAGAACCTTCTGAAAGCGACGCTCTAATGCGGCATCTTTCTCGATGTACTGCCGATATTCATCGAGGGTGGTCGCACCAACGCAGTGTAATTCCCCGCGAGCAAGCGCCGGCTTGAGCATATTGCCCGCATCCATCGCGCCCTCACCTTTACCCGCGCCAACCATAGTGTGCAGCTCATCGATGAACAAAATAACACTACCCTCAAGCTTGGCTATTTCTGCTAAAACAGACTTTAGTCGCTCTTCAAATTCACCTCGAAATTTCGCGCCCGCGATGAGAGCACCCATATCTAAAGAGAGAATTTTCTTGTCCTTCAGACCTTCCGGCACTTCACCGTTAACAATACGCTGAGCTAGCCCTTCAACAATCGCAGTTTTACCCACGCCTGGTTCACCGATAAGTACGGGGTTGTTCTTAGTTCGACGCTGCAACACTTGAACGGTACGTCTGATCTCAGCGTCGCGGCCGATAACAGGATCCAGCTTACCCTCCGCCGCACGAGCAGTGAGATCCAAGCAAAATTTTGAAAGCGCCTGCCAGCTGTCTTCGGCATTAGACCCATCAACACTCGCACCACCGCGGAGATTTTCAGCTGCGGTCTCCAGTGCCTGGGCGGAGACGCCGAAGCCATTGAGTAACTTGCCTAAAGCACCGGTATCACGCATGGCCGCAAGTAATACCAGTTCGCTAGAGACGAAGCTGTCTTGCTTCGCTTGTGCAAGCTTATCTGCCTGATTGAGCAGTTTTGACAATTCTGGCGACACGCTCACTTCACCGCCATTATCAGCCACGCGCGGCAAGTCATCGATAAGTCGCGACAACCCTGTCTGAAGTTGATTCAAATTAAAGCCCGTCTGAGACAGCAAAGGCCGCACAGAACCATCTCGCTGCTCAACAAGTGCGTACAACAAATGTGCCGGCGCGATCATATTGTTCTCTTTACCAAGCGCTATCGACTGCGCATCAGCAAGAGCCGATTGCAATTTACTTGTTAGTTTATCCATTCGCATAGCAGTGTCCTCTGCAATTAATTGGCGGTGCGTCTCACGGCAACACTCGCCCTATGCGATGTTAAATTGGGGCGTTAAAAGAAAAACAAAGGGGGGGTACTCTAGACAGGGGCGGCTCGCGGGTTTACTTGATGAAAATCAAACTTAGCAGCCTCCCAGAACGCGCTTCTCTTCGGAACGAGAAAAACCGCTCGGGCTCGCAGGCTGTGCAGAGCTTGTTTCCCGCAATAGACTTCACGCCCATCTTGCGAAGTCTTGTCTCTGCGAGCGCATAGATGTCTGCAAAGAATTTGTCATTTTCCGCAGCCGGTTTAAACGCGGCGTGAACAGCCTCTTGTTCGTCTAACGAGTCGGTTGCCGACGAAAATCGCTCTCGAACCTCGTAACCAACTTCGAAATGACAAGGGCCGATTGCGGGACCAAACCATACGTTGATATCAGAGGCATCTCCCCCCATAGCCGAAAGGGTGTTTTCAAGAATACCGTCTGCTAGGCCGCGCCAACCTGCGTGGGCAATAGCAATTTGCGAGATTTGCGGGTTGTAAAAAAATACGGGTAAGCAATCGGCGGTCATGATGCAGCATACCTGCCGAGGCAGACTAGTGAGCATCGCATCAGCCTCTACTGCCGGTCGGATCAACGCTTGAGCGGGGCTCACCACTTCATGAACAGCTGTACCGTGAACTTGATTCAACCAGTGCCATGAAAGCGTTTGCGGCGCGATCTTGCCTTCAGAATCCACATCGGACATCGGATACGCGACAAGATCATCATTTATCTGCGCTGCCAGCAGCGCTCGGTGCTTTGCAACTCGCGCGCAGCTATCGCCAACGTGTTCAGCAAAATTAAAACCCGCGTAACCGCCTTCGCCCTCACGTGCACCACGGAGTGTCACTCCCGCGAACACTTTGCCTTCTGCATTCCAAGGTGACTGAATCAAGTCGATAACCGGTTTCATTGGCGCTCCCAAAACAGCACTCAATACTCGCGCTCAGATTGCACGAAAATCTGCATCGAGAACGGTCAATAAATGTTGAAAATCTTGCGGCAGAGGCGCCTCCCAAGTCATCGGCTCGCCAGTTACCGGGTGCTGCAGGCTAAGCCTGCGTGCATGCAGCGCCTGCCTTTTGAAGCCTCGCAGACATTCGGCAAGCCCAGGTGAGCAACCGGCCGGCAGCTGAAGCCTGCCAGAATAGAGAGGGTCTCCGACTAATGGGATATTGATATGCGCTAAATGTGCGCGAATCTGATGTGTCCGCCCTGTTTCGAGTTGAACATGAATATGTGTGTGTGAGCGAAAGCGATTCAATACGCGGTAATGCGTCACCGCCTCCTGACCGTCTTCGACTACGGCTCGCCGCTTGCGATTAACCGGATGCCGTCCGAGTGGAGCATCAACTTTGCCACCGCCAGTTAATACTCCTTGGGCTACCGCTTCATATTCTCTCTTTATCTCTCGGAGCCTGAGTTGCTCGACCAATTGCGCGTGCGATTCCAACGTTTTTGCGACCATAAGCAGCCCGGTAGTGTCTTTATCCAGGCGATGGACTATTCCTGCTCGTGGTACTTCTTTTAACGCGGGACAATGATTCAACAAGCCATTCAATAATGTACCATCACGGTGCCCCGCTGCGGGATGCACTACCACATCGGTTGCTTTGTTCAGAATAATGAGGTGTTCGTCTTCGAACACAATATCGATTGGCATAGCTTGAGCCTGCCACTGCTGCTCTGCTTGCAAATACACATCGATACTCAATGCGTCTCCACCATAGACGATATCCCGAGGCCGTGCGGCGTTAGCGTTGACCTTGAGCTGCCCGTCTTTTATCCATGTTTGGAGACGAGCACGCGAATAATCTGGAAACAATTGCGCTGCAACGAGGTCTAAGCGTTGGTTAGCGAAGGTTTCGGGTACTATCGCACTGAGTACAATATGTGTCATGGAATTCAGCTTTTACAACCGTTAAGAAATGAAGCTGTGCATAATACTCGATATTCGCCGACTACACAGGCCAAACCTCGCCGCACACCCTGAGCTGTGGTTAAATAGGCAGCAATAACTCCGATAGAGCTTAACTCATGAAATTACGCACCATTACCCTCTTACTCCTGCTGGGCTCGTTTCTCTCTGGCTGCGGCCTGTTTGGAGGCGACGAGGAGAGAGACGAATTTGCTGGATTAACCAATGAGGAGCAATTCTATCGCCGCGCGCTCGACCAGCTGAATGCGCAGAATTTCACCGGAGCGATCGCAACCTACCAGGGGCTCGAGTCACGCTTCCCTTTCGGACGCTTCGCCGAACAAGCTCAGATAGAGATTGTTTATGCATATTACCGCAACAGCGACTTGGAGGCTGCACGAGCCGCGGCCGATCGGTTCATTCGCTTACATCCCGACAGCGAGAATATTGACTACGCTTACTATATGAAGGGTCTAGCCTCATTTAGTGAGAATTCCGGTTTCCTTAACCGCTTCTTACCCGTCGATCAAACGAAGCGAGACCCCGGCAGAGCACAGGAGTCGTTTGCAGACTTTGCGCAGCTCATAGCACTTTACCCTGATAGCCCCTACGCCGCGGATGCTCGTTCGCGCATGATCTATCTGCGTAATAATCTCGCTGCCTACGAAATCCACGTCGCCAACTATTACCTCGAGCGTCGAGCCTATATCGCGGCGCTACGCAGAGCTCAGTACGTGGTAGAAAATTTCCAAGAGTCACCTGCTGTCGCCGACGGTGTCGCGATAATGGCCGAATGCTATTTGCGTTTAGGACTTGATGATTTGGCGGATACTTCACTGGCGCTTTTGCGCAGCAATTACCCAGAGCATAGATCATTAACAGAGACCGGCGAGTTTAACGTTCGGACAGAAATTACAAACCCCTCGCTTCTTTACACTGTGAGTTTCGGACTGATCGGGGACAATCGCGTTGAGCCTCCTCTCGCACCTACACGACGTCCCTACACCTCAGGCAGTCAGCAGATCATAGACGATCAGGGTCAAGTGCCTGAAGAGTCAGAAAAGCGCTCCTGGTTGAGCATTCTCACGCTAGGCATACTCTAGCGGAAACCTGACCTTAGTCGCCAATCGGCCACGCGTTGGTAATGGGGTAGCGGCGGTCACGGCCAAAACCTCGCCGTGTTAGACGAACGCCGGTCGGGCTCTGGCGCCTTTTGTATTCATTCACATCGACTAGACGCAAGACCCGCCTGACGACTTGCTCGTCAAACCCCTCGGCAATTATCGCTGTTGCACTCGCATCTTCCTCGATGTAGAGCTCCAGTATCCTATCTAGGACATCATAGGGCGGGAGGTTATCCTGATCTACTTGCCCTGGCGCCAACTCGGCCGACGGGGGTCGGTCGATTACAGCCTGAGGAATTGCCTCGAGCTGGACGCAGTTTTCAGTATCTTTGCGAGCATTTCGATATCTTGAAAGCGCATAAACCAATGTCTTGGATACATCCTTGAGCACATCAAAACCACCGGCCATATCACCGTAAAGTGTCGAATAGCCAACCGCTATTTCGCTCTTATTTCCTGTCGTGAGAACCAAGTAACCTTTTTTATTAGAAATCGCCATAAGTAGCACACCTCGGCAGCGCGCCTGCAAATTCTGCTCAGTAACATCGTCTTCCATGCCTTCGAACTCTGCGGCTAGCGCCTGCACAAACTGCTCGTAAATTGGCTTAATAGAAATCGACTGATAGGCTACTCCGAGTGCTGCCGCTTGCTGCGCGGCAGCATCGCGACTTAGTTGAGAGGTGTATTCAAACGGCATCATGACCGCATTTACGGCATCCGGACCGAGTGCATCGACCGCGATAGCAAGCGTCAAGGCGGAGTCAATACCGCCCGACAAGCCAAGAATCACTCCTTTGAACCCATTTTTCACAACGTAGTCACGTACACCGGTGGTGAGTGCTGTGTAAACCTGTGCGAGATCATCAAGATCCGGCGCGAGGAGACCTCTTGCCGGCTCGTAGCGTCCGGCACTCGACTGTTCGAAAACAACCGGAAAAAGACCGGCTTCGAACTGCGGTGCTTGGACCAATGCAGTCCCATCGCTATCGACAACGAGAGATCCGCCGTCGAATACCAATTCGTCTTGTCCCCCTACTAAGTTCACATAAGTAATCGGCGCCCCGATAGCGCCCGCTCTTCGAGCGAGGAGTCGGCGACGCTCCATCGCCTTTCCACGGTGGAAAGGTGAGGCATTGATATTCACGAGCAGATCGAGAGATTCGCTTGCAAGCTGCGACGAGGGACCTTCATCCCAGAGATCCTCACATATTGTAAACCCTAGCCGAAGGCCATTAACCTCCGCAATACATGGCTGATGACCGGCTTTGAAATACCTTCTCTCGTCAAAAACTTGGTAGTTGGGCAGGCATTGTTTTCGGTAATTCGCAATCAGTTTTCCCTGATCCACGACTGCAAGTGAATTGTATAAGCTGCCTTCATGCGTCTCAGGATAACCAAATACAAGAGTTGCCGGGAGCTTTGCAGTAAGAATACGTTCCATTGCCTCGTCCATTCGGCGAGCGAGGCTAGGTCTCAATAAGAGGTCCTCGGGCGGATAACTCGTTAATGTGAGTTCGGGGAACACGACGATCTGCGCATCAAAATCCTCAATCGCTTTTCTAGCCGAATTGAGGAGCAAGGTGGTGTTATCCTCCGTCGCGCCAACTACAAAATTGAGCTGCGCCATGACTACGGTGAATGACTGTGTGGTCGACATAATTTTCTCTGTATCGTGGGCCCGAACTAAATGCTTCGCGCGCGGCGGCGGCAATTGTAGCGAACTCTGGCTCTGAAGACATCGCCCCGTTTTGCCAGTCATGCCAGAAGCGTTACGCTTTTTTCCTTATCTTTGGACTACGATTTCATCCATTAATCTCTGACAACAAACTCGCTAAGAGCAAGAATGGGATTATCCAAAGATCAGGCTATACTCGTGTCGTACGATTAGTTGCCCATCGGCGTCGATCGCGCTCAGGGAGCAGCGGTTACATTTGAGAGAGTATTATGGATATCGACTTGCCTAGCATTGCGCTGCTCTGCATCACGGGCTTTTTCGCCGGTGCAATAAATACAGTCGCAGGCGGGGGATCTAATCTGACCCTGCCCGTGCTGATGATGCTGGGTCTTCCGGCCGACATCGCCAATGGAAGCAATAGGGTTGCGGTAATGCTTCAGTGTCTCGTGGGTTTGCGGGGATACGATAAGAATAACGCGCTAGATAGGCCCGCTCTCATCCTTATACTTATACCAACAATATCGGGGGGGATAATTGGCGCTTTGATCGCTGCGCTTTTGCCCAACCTCTATTTAAAACCCTTGCTGCTTGTCAGCATTCTTTGTATGAGCCTAGTTATCTTGCTGCGTCCGAGTATGATCGCGCATTCGCCAGACACTATTGCTCTCACCCCGAATGAGAGCAGAATGGGCTGGTGGGGGCTATTTGCAGCCGGCGTTTATGGCGGGTTTGTCCAAGCAGGCGTAGGATTTATGCTCATCGCGGCGCTTGCTGGTGGACTGCGCTATGACTTGCTGCGCGCGAACGCGCTAAAGACTTTATGCGCGCTCGCATTTACAAGCGTTGCGCTTATCGTCTTTATAATTTTTGGCAAAGTAGCGTGGGCGCCGGGACTCATTTTAGCAGTAGGATCGATGTCTGGCGCACACCTTGCTGTAAAACTCGCGGTTCGCGCATCACCGAATGCAATCAAATGGTTTCTGTTTTTGATGACACTTTTTGCCGTAGCCGGAGGACTATTGCTTTAATTCTCACTACCCGAGTCATCCTCTCTTAGAGAAAACGCAGTAGCCTAAAAGCGTGCTTGATCATTTGCGAGTCGGTTCAGTCTCGGGCTGCGGGAAGGTCAACACAAACTTCGCGCCACCCAAATCACTGGGCTCTATCGTTACGCTACCCTGATAGCTCGCCATAATGTCACTTACCACTGCAAGCCCTATCCCTTGCCCCTGAGCAAGGGTATCTGCTCGTGCGCCGCGCTGGAGAACAAACTCTCTTTGTTCTACCGAAATTCCCGGCCCGTCGTCCTCGATAAAAAATTCGAGCGCACCGTCGTCTCCTTGCTTTGCTATGAGTCGAATACGCGCAGCACCGTATTTAAAGGCGTTGTCTAACGTATTGCCTAACACTTCGAGAAGGTCGCGCTCATCTCCCCTGAATTGCAAGCCTTCGTCGCACTGACTTTCTACAATAAACCGGCGACCCGCATACACTTTTTCTAATACCGCCAAAAGTTCTGATACTGCGGTGGCAACGTTGACTCTCAACGCGAGAGTCGCATGATTCTGTGTCGACACGGCTCGCTGCAGTTGGTAAGCAACGATCTGATCCATCCGCTCTAGCGCTTGTTTGATCACCAACAACTGCGCGTTACCTTCTTCTAAGTTGGGCGCTGAGAGTGACGAACTAGAGAGCGTATCTACCGCTCCCGAGGCAACGCTCAGAGGCGTTTTCAAACTGTGTGCGAGATCTGCCAATGTTGTCTTGTAGCGTTCTCTCTGTCGTCGTTCAGAGTCGATTAGACGATTGAGATTTTCGGTGACAGCCCAAAGCTCATCTGGATAATCTCCCGTCAGGCGCTGACTGATACCCCGTTCGATATTCCGGAGTTCTAGAGAGAGGCGCGCAAGGGGACGTAGGCCCCAGCGCAATAAAACTAGCAGCAGAATAAGCAGAAGCGCCGCAGCACCGCCAAGCCAGCGGCCGAGGCTTCGACGGAAATCGCGAATTTCTGAGAAATAAGGTGCCGCTAATTCAGCAACACTTACACTGAAAGGGGTTTCTACACCTTCCCAAAGAATCCCATAGCTAAACCGAAATAAACGCTCGCCGTTGCTGTCGATTACCGTATCGAAAATTGCCTCACCGACCTCCGGTATGCGCCTACTCTGTTCGCCCTGCGACAAAGAAAGGGCCAACGCCGAATCACTCCGCCACATTTCGGTCAGTGCAGCATCGTAAACAAAACCGTAAAGACCAGAGTTGATCGCAGCGTAGCGAGGCTCTTGAATATCCTCGATTACAAAGAACTCACCCGCTTCCTGCTCAAGCGCGGCCAAGAGTAAATAGACCTGTATTTGCAATCTCTCAGCAGCGCCACCCTCAACGCTATTGCGATAAGCGCGATCTAGGGCAATGCCCGTGAAGCCAAGAAACAACAGTAAGACCGCGCCGAGCACTACTAGCATGCGCACGCGAAGGGAGTAGCGGCTTTGATAAGCACTCATTTCGCCACGAATCACTGCCACGATTACTTTTCAGCGCCCTGTTCGAGGTCAAAGCGATAGCCTTGCCCCCGAACGGTTTCAATAGGGTTGAGGGTCTGACTGGGGTCCAACTTTTGCCTCAAACGCCGGACAAACACTTCGAGGACATTACTGTCTCGATCGTGATCCTGGGCATAGAGATGTTCTGTTAGCTGGGCTTTGGAGACTACTTTGCCAGCATTAAGCATCAAGTATTCAAGCAGCTTATATTCATAGGCAGTGAGATCCACAGGCTTTTCGTGAAGGGCTACCCGTTTCGCACTGAGGTCGAGTTGTATCGGACCAAACTCAAGCGAAGAATTCGCAAATCCTGCCGCACGGCGCAGAAGCGCATTCACACGAGCGACAATTTCCTCAAGATGATAGGGCTTAACAACATAGTCGTCTGCGCCTGCATTGAGCCCTTTCACTTTCTCATGCCAATCGCCGCGCGCGGTCAGAATTAAAATGGGGAATGCTCTCCGCGCTTGGCGCAGCTGCTTTATAAGATCAATGCCATCGATACCCGGTAAACCTAGATCGATAATCGCCGCATCGTAGTCATATTCTGTTCCATAGTAGAGTCCGTTTCGACCCTCTGATGCCGAGTCCACTATGAAGCCATGCTGAGTCAAACCAACTTCAAGTTGTTGCCTCAGCACATCTTCATCTTCCACTATGAGTAATCGCATCAAGCTCTCCGAAAAATCGCCGCGCAGCGGATTTTAGTCAACTTAACCGCCCCGAGTGATTTTTCCCGTACGGGCATGAACAAAGAGGGTAAACACCTTGCCATCCTTCTCCATCCTGATCTGATAACGTTTATTACCTCCTGAGCCCACCAAACTTATTCGCAGAACATTACCCGAATATTGAGAACGCGCCCTGGACACGGCCTGACGCTCGGTTAATTCAAGCTGTGAGGCATTGGGTGCTGCAGGTGTCGATGCGCCGCGACGGCCAGGATCCAACTGCGTCTGAATATCCTGCGCAGACTGGGCAAGAATGTTAGTCGCCGCGCCGAGGGTGTATGCAAACATTAAACACGATGCCAACACCTGCATGTTTACCGAGCCTGCTTTCCTCACATCTCTCCCCTCAGCCCTTGCTTAGCCTCTAATTTTCTATCGCTACGCCGTTAGTCTAAAAAATAGGTTGCACGTCAACTCGCACTTTCATCTGCGACCCAGGATCCTGCGCCATGCGCACACTATACTGCTGTCCATTAAATAGGTAGGTAACATCATATCCAAGAAGTCGTTCCTCTTCATGGCTAACGAACACGGTCTCACAGCGCTCTACAATCTGATAGTGCCTAGTATCTGGACTTTGACTCTGGCGCGCAATGTCGCGTCCGACGGAGTTACCGAGAACCGCGCCTAGCACCGCTCCAACTCGTTTACTGCTTTTATTATTGCCAACCGCGTTACCAATTGCACCGCCGATAATTGTACTCACGATAATCGGCGTACCAGAACTCTGCCGTCTGGCTCGGTCCACCAAAATCCGCTCCTCTACACAGCGCTCTTGAGGAGTCTCTATTTGAGCTAATTGGTACACCGGCTGCGCTGAAACAACAGCAACCGTCTCATAGCTTTGCTGTGCTGTTGCGGCGCTGGGCAACGCCAACAGACTAAGAATGAACATGCCCCCTTTCGTCACCAACTTGAGGACCGAAACGTTCTGAATATCCCAAAGATTGACTTGCTTAGTGATTGAGTTTGTCATTCTGGTTCTCCCTTCAATCGTCACCGCGCAAACGCGAAATGCGTTTGATTGAGGCTCATCTTACCTTGGAGTAACTGAATGAAAGCTGAAGCAATTGCCGCAATTGGTTGGCGCAAGGCATCTCTATGACACCACTAGCACTCCTTTTCTGCATGCATTAGAATAATTAATTAAGCCATTGTTAAAAAAGAAAATAAATCGGCAAGGACACCACTCAGAATGCAAAAAAACCCTTATCTCATCGCGCTACTGCTAACAGTACTTTCTGCTTTACCACTCTACATGCTGACAAGTGCGAACTACACATTAACGCCGAAAGACCTTCCGACTAGCCTCCTCTCAGTGGCAACCGTAGCTCTCCTCTCGGCACTTTTTGCGCGCCCAAGCACTGCCGCCAAATCCAATCGGGGCGGCAAGAAATCACGCAGCCGCAGCGTCGCTCCCCGCACCCAGCCCGCTAAGCAAGGCAAACGCGAGCAGGGAGAGGTTAAGTGGTTCAACTCCACCAAAGGATTCGGCTTTATTACTAGAGATAGCGGTGAAGATATTTTTGTACATTTCCGCTCAATTCGCGGCGAAGGCCATCGAACGCTAAAAGATGGCGAAAGAGTAGACTTCATCGTAAGCCATGGGGATAAGGGGCTGCAGGCCGACGACGTCGTCGCACTCTGATTTGAATCGCCAGGTGATCAATCGACTACCCCAGGTCACTGGTGTCAGATTAATGATGTGAAGGCCTCTACGCAAAAATCCATGCTACTTCGCTTAATTATTATTTAGCTAATAGTGTGGTGGCCTTTCGTCAACTGTCTCCCCGACACCACTGCGGTCGCGCTCACGCAACCCGTCAAGCTGCTCCTTGCAACTTTTCAGCTGTACCGCCAACTCCATGATCTGACGCCCTTGTACCGCAACAACATCGTTGAGCTGTTGAAGCGTATCTTCTTGGAAACTGAATTTCTCCTCTAACTCAGTCATCCGGCTCATCAATTCAATGCTTCCATCACGCTCTGTCATAGCCCAAGCCTCCCTAATTACGCTTGATTCTTCGCTCTTCGCGCCACTAAGCTCGCCGCTAGGGTGCGAACCCATTTGAAACATCGTAACACTGATGCCACTTTTGTATTCGTGGTACAGTTAAACTCATTGTATTTCAGCGTCGCAGGACCACTACATGCATTCATCAGATTCATCGCCTCGTCAGACTACCCTTTCGCACTCTTCTTCAAATTCGGTTGCCGATGCAGTGTCTAATTCAGTATCAAAACCTCAGGCGACCGGCAAGGCACCGATCAACTGGACGAATATGATCCTTTTTACGGTCACACCGGCTCTCGCGGTCACACTCGTTCCTGCCTACGGCTGGTTTGAGGGCTACGATGCATTCGAATGGAGCATGTTTGCTGTAATGATGGTCTTTTGCGGCATGTCCATTACCGCAGGCTATCACCGCCTGTGGTCGCATAAAACTTATGAGGCCCACGCCGCAATTCGATTCCTCTTCGCACTGGGCGGTGCGTTCGCCTTACAAAATGACGTGCTGAATTGGGCATCGGATCACAGGCGCCACCATCAGCATGTCGATAATAATGACCACGATCCCTATTCGGCTGGTCGCGGTTTTTGGTTCTCGCACATTGGCTGGATCTTACGTCATTATGACAGTGCGAAAGACGATTTTTCGAATGTAAAAGATCTTCAGCGGGATCCGATTGTCATGTGGCAGCATAGAAATTATCTTCTTCTCGTCCTCATTATGAACATCGGCCTTCCCGCCTTCATTGGCCTTCTTCACGGCGACATCATCGCAGGTCTGCTCTTGGGCGGCCTGCTCCGCCTAGTGTTAAGCCAGCATGCGACTTACTTCATTAACTCGTTAGCACACATGTGGGGCACGCGTCCTTATAGCGACAACAGCTCAGCGCGCGACAACACGCTACTTGCACTCATTACCTACGGCGAGGGCTATCATAATTATCACCATACCTTTCAGTGGGATTATCGAAATGGCATACGCTGGTGGCATTTTGACCCTACAAAATGGTTGATCCACTCACTCGAGCGCGTAGGCCTTGCGAGTGGCCTGAAGCGCTGCGCGCCAGACAAAATCGAGCGAGCGAAGCTCGAAAGACAGTTCCAACTTGCTGCGCAACAATGCGAGCATTTGGCAGTCGAAGGCGATTGGCGTTCGCGACTTGAAGCCGAATATGAGGCTATTCTTCACACCGTTCAGCAGTGGGCGGAACACAGGCAAGCGTGGTACGAGGCGAAAGGCAAAGAATTGCAAGAGCATCTCTCGCATCTCGAGAAGCAGCAGCTAAAGGCCCACTACCTCGAATTCAAATACAAACTTAAATTACAGAAGCAGCGCTGGCAATTAGTCGTGCAAACACTCGCGACCCCGGAACCTCGAATCGCTTAGCATGTCACAGGCACGCGACGTTTTTGCCTGCCCCGCTGGCGCGTTGCACGAAAAAAGGTCAATTGGAGTAATCAAAATGAACGGTCAGATGAAAATAATGAGAGCTGCGATGCCCGGCAGCAGACACTACCACAATCGCAGAAACCTTCTGAATCGGCTAGCTCTTTATTGTGCTCTTATGTTTTCACCGATTTTCGCTCAAGCTGTCGAGGAAGGTGACATGGCTCCCAGCTTTATTCTTCCTTCGATTTATTCTGACAAGCCAGATATCAACTTAGAAGCACTTAGAGGCAAACCCGTTTATATCGACTTCTGGGCTTCTTGGTGTGCCCCCTGCCTGCGCTCGATGCCCGCTTATAACGAACTCTATAATCGCTACCACGAGCAGGGATTAGAGTTCGTCGCGATAAATGTCGACAACCCGATAGAAGATGGCCTCGATTTTCTTCTCGATACACCGCTAGATTTTTTGATTCCTTCAGACCCTGACGGGGAAGTTACCGAACGTTTCGGCGTCGTTGGCATGCCAACTTCTTATCTCATTGACCCTACAGGCAAAGTGAGACTGGTTCACGTGGGGTTCCGGGATGGCGATATGGCCGAAATAGAGGCTGCAATTCAAGCTGTTCTAGCTGAGTGACACTAAGGTTAAATCAGCCTCAAGGGAGGCTCATCCAGTAAGGCGAACTGCTCACGTAATTCCAAAATGTGCTCCGCCCAATAACGCTGAGTGTTAAACCATGGGAAGCTTAGCGGAAACGCCGGATCACTCCAGCGTCGACCTAGCCAAGCACTGTAATGCATCAAGCGCAGCGCCCGCAGACTCTCTATCAGACTCAATTCAGACGGCACAAAATCATAAAACTCGTTGTAGCCCTCGACTAACTCGATGAGCTGCGCCTGCTGCTGATTTCTATCGCCTGAGAGCATCATCCACAAATCCTGTATGGCTGGCCCCATCATTGTGTCATCGAAGTCGACGAAATGCGGGGTATCCTCGCGCCACAGCACATTGCCCATGTGACAATCTCCGTGCAGCCTAAGCGAGCGAAGGGGACCGTGAGCATCGAATCGCAACGCAATCTCATTAAGCAAATCGGCACTAAGCGTCTCATACGCTCGCTGTAGATCTCCCTCGAGAAAGCCACTTTGAAGCAAGAATTCACGGCTCTCATTACCCAAGCGCTCAATGCTTAACTCGCTGCGATGAGCATATCTGGCGTGTGCACCAACCGCGTGAATGCGCGCAACAAAGCGGCCCATCGAGACTAGATCATCGGGGTTCTCGAGGTTGACAGCCCGCCCAGCTAAACGCTCGAAAATGGAGAAGCGAAAGCCCTCGTAGACGAAAATCGTCTCTTCGTCTCGAATTATTGGAGCACCGACGGGAATCTCGAGAGCATTTAATTCGGCAAGAAAGCTATGCTCCTCCCTGATCTGAGCATCGGACCATCGCCGCGGGCGATAGAACTTTACAACAAGGCTACTGCCGTCTTCGAGACCTACTTGATATACCCTATTTTCATAGCTATTGAGGGCAAAAACGCGCGCGTCCGCTGCGTATCCGAGCGACTCGACGGCACTTAGCACGAGATCCGGGCTCAATGTAGCAAAGGGGAGAGACTGTGCACTCACGTTCGGAGTTACACTCTGCACCGAAGCGATATTGCCGTTTACCGAGGCAGCTGATCCCTCGCGCTTACCCCTGCCTAATTCGATAATGGCGATGTTACTTGTCCTTGGGTTCAGGCTTACCGCCCACAAGCGACATGGGGAATGGCGAAACGTTATCGCCGTTGCTGATCTTGCTCACGCCCGATTTTTCGACCTCATCGATCCGAATGATTGCCTGCATGGGGATGAAGCTGCGGCGTACGCCAGTAAACTCTGTTTTAAGTCTTTCCTCCGAGGGATCGACCAAAACTTGACTGCGCTCATTAAAAACGTAGTCTTCGACCTCGATAAAGCCATAGAGATCGCTCTGATAGACCTGTTTCACGAAGACCTCATAGACCTTACCCTGATTGAGAAAGGTGACTTTATATATTTCTGAGGCATTATCCATCTAAATCATACTCTTAAAAGTGCATTCTCATGCGTGTACTAAGGTTGGGCGTCTTAGAAAGACTGTATTTTCGCGCCAGACAAGTAAGCGTATTGGCAATATTTGGCTAATTCACTAATTTTCAATGCATTATGCGTGAATTCCTAGTTAAGTACCGCAACTTTTTACTGCTATAATCTTTCTATCACTGGCCTCTTGCCCTTCATTAGACAAAGACTTTCTACTGTCACATTAACAGGAAAGACTGAGACCAAATTCTTACCGATCAACAGCGCTGCCGAGTCGCTAACACAGAGTCACCATCGGTAGCAGGAGTTTTCATGACCGTTCAAATTCAAGACCCAAAATCGGTCTTGCCCATCGCTACCGACAAGCCCGCTGCGGCCGGATCTAATAAAGGCCGCCGTGTCTATATCAAGACCCATGGTTGCCAGATGAATGAGTATGACTCGTCGCGCATGCTAGATTTGCTCAAAGACGATGAAGGTGCGGTGTTAGTAGATGAGCCGGAGCAGGCGGATGTGCTCCTACTCAATACCTGCTCGATTCGAGAAAAGGCACAGGAGAAAGTCTTTCATCAACTGGGCCGCTGGCGCCTGCTAAAGGAAAAGAACCCTGCGCTAAAAATTGCTGTCGGAGGCTGCGTTGCGAGTCAAGAAGGCGCCGCGATAGGTAAAAGGGCTCCGTATGTCGATGTGGTGTTCGGGCCTCAAACCCTTCACAAATTACCCGATATGCTTAGCCGCTCTATTCCAGGTTCGCCCCTTGTCGACATAAGCTTTCCAGAGATTGAAAAATTCGACCATCTGCCACAGCCAGAAGCGACCTCATGCCAAGCTTTCTTATCAGTCATGGAAGGTTGCAGTAAGTATTGCAGCTTCTGTGTCGTGCCCTACACGCGCGGCGAAGAGGTGAGCCGTCCACTCGATGACGTTTTGGCAGAGGCGTTCCATCTTGCCGAGCAAGGTGTGCGCGAAATTAATTTATTGGGACAAAACGTTAACGCTTACCGCGGTCTCAGCGATAGCGGTGAGATAGCCGACCTCGGGCTTTTGATAAAATATATGGCGAGCATCGACGGCATCGACCGGCTGCGCTTCACCACCTCTCACCCTATCGAGTTCAGTGAAAGCCTTATTCAAACGTACGCACAAGTGCCTGAATTGGTTGACCATCTACACTTGCCTGTCCAGAGTGGTTCAGACCGCATCCTCGCAGCGATGAAACGAGGCCACACGGCTCTAGAATACAAGTCAATTATTCGCAAAATTCGCGCGATTCGTCCCAACATAAGCTTGTCGTCAGACTTCATTGTCGGGTTTCCTGGCGAAACGAATCGAGACTTCGAAGATACGATGAAACTCATCATAGAAGTGGGTTTCGATACGTCGTTTAGCTTTATTTACAGCGCGCGCCCCGGCACGCCAGCGGCCGAACTGCCGGATGAAACGCCAGAGCAGGAAAAGAAGCATCGCCTCGCTACGCTACAATCGCAGATTCTGATGCAAGCCAACGCTATCAGCGAAGGCATGGTGGGCAGTGAGCAGCGTATCCTCGTCACTGGCGTGTCTAAGAAGGATCCAAGGGATCTGCAGGGCCGTACAGAAAACAATCGGGTCGTTAACTTCCGCTGTGATGATGCGTCACTGATCGGCGGTTTTGCGACAGCTAAAATTACCGACGCGCTACCCAACTCCCTCTTGGGAACACTTGTTTAATTCTGGCACCCTACACCGCTACAGAACCTTCGAATTAGGAACGCATGACAGCAGATACTTCGATTAGCAATCATATAGAACTCGAGCCCGACAGCGCCGCTCGCCTTGCCAACCTCTGCGGACGCCTCGACGAACATCTACGACAGATAGAGAATCATCTAGGAGTCAAGATCACTCATCGTGGCAATAGCTTCAAAATCACGGGAGGTGAAGCTGCGGTTAATGCCACGTCTTCGGCACTCGCGCATCTTTATGCGGAGACCGCGACGGGTGAGACACTCAATCCAAATGCGATTCATCTGGCGCTCGGAGAAACGTCGCAAGCGCTCAGCGATAATGCAGAAATCACGACCGAAACTACAAGCGGCGTTTTTATTCGCACCCCTAAGTCTTCTGTTAAGCCCCGCAGTCCACATCAGCGTGAGTATGTAGAAAGCATACGTAACCACGACATCAATTTTGGCATCGGCCCCGCAGGTACCGGGAAAACTTACCTTGCTGTTGCCTGCGCGGTTGAAGCACTCGTGAGTGAACGCGTAAACAGACTATTATTAGTCCGGCCCGCGGTCGAGGCTGGGGAGAAGCTCGGCTTTTTACCAGGGGATCTTGCCCAGAAAATCGACCCTTATCTGCGCCCTCTCTACGACGCGCTTTATGAGATGCTCGGCTTCGAGCGCGTGGGTCGACTTATTGAGAAAAGCGTTATCGAAGTAGCTCCGCTTGCGTATATGCGGGGTCGCACGCTTAACAACTCGTTTATTATTTTAGACGAAAGCCAAAACACCACGACTGCACAGATGAAAATGTTTCTCACACGCATCGGTTTCGGTTCGACTGCGGTCATCACAGGTGATGCCACGCAGATAGACCTTCCTAAAGGCGAGCGTTCGGGGCTTATTCAGGCTGCGCAAATTCTTAAAGACATAGACGGCATTAGCTTTAGCCACTTTAATTCGAAAGATGTCGTTAGGCACAGGCTTGTGCAAAAAATTGTCGAAGCCTATGACCAACACGACCTCAAGAGCGTCACTTCCCTCCCCCATCAAGATCCCCGCGGTGGTTCGCCGCGCATGAATCTTACGGAAGAAAGTAGAAATGACCGAGACAACTAGCTCGGCAGTGGCTCCTCTTATTTCCGTCGAGATTAGTTCGGCGTGGGAAGATGACGACACGACCGAGACGGCCGAGGCATTACCAAACTGGTTGCCTGACCCCGCGTTTTGCGAAAACTGTCTGAGTGCTGGAATCAGTCTACTCCGACGGCGAGATCTAAAAAGCGCCCCTCATCAATCCCAATCATCAAGCGCCGAATCTCCGCTCCCTTTGCCGCGGACCTATGACATCAGCATTCGCTTCGCAGGGAGTGCTGAGTCGAAACAACTCAATGCGACTTATCGAGGTCGCAACAATTCTACAAATGTCCTGTCGTTTCCCATCGCCGAGGAAACCGCACAGTGGCTAACGCCACTCGACATCCGCGACTCGGGCAACGCCAAAGAAGCAGATAGCCAGGTAGCAGCTCTAGGCGAACTCGTTTTATGCCCCAGCATTATCGAGGGCGAAGCAATAGCGCAGCACAAGAGTCTCGAGAATCATTGGGCACACCTCTTGATCCATGGGCTATTTCATCTGCTCAATTTTGATCACATCAATGAAGAAGATGCAGAGGAAATGGAATCGCTGGAAATCGAGACCTTAAGAAGCCTTGGAATCCCAAATCCGTATTTGTTAGATTAATCGCTCTAAATCAGCCGTTTATAGGGCCCAGCAGCGATCATAGGAGCAACAGAGAGAAATGTCAGACGACCAATCACCCCTCGATCCGAGACCAAAATCTTGGATCGATAAAATTGCACATTACTTCTCAGACGAGCCAACAGACACAAAAAGTCTGCTTGAACTTATTCGCAATGCAGAGCAAGACAAGGTGCTCGACGCCGATGCGCTCAGCATCATCGAAGGGGCGCTTCAAGTCTCTAGCATGCAGGTGCGAGACATCATGATCCCCCGCACACAGGTGGTAACAGTACCCTCCGATTCGGGGCTTAATGAAATCATCGAACTAATAACAAAGGCCTCACACTCTCGCTTCCCTGTCATAGGTGAAACAATCGACAATGTAGTCGGCATACTGCTTGCCAAAGATCTACTCGCCGCTATGTTGAACCAAAACAATACACGTTTCGACATTAAAGACGTCGTTCGCCCTGCTACCTTTGTGCCCGAGAGCAAACGGCTTAATGTGCTTTTAAAAGAATTTCGCGAAACGCGCCAGCACATGGCAATTGTCATCGACGAATATGGCAACGTCGGCGGCGTAGTAACCATCGAGGACGTGCTCGAGCAAATAGTCGGTGAGATTGAAGACGAACACGACGTGGATGACGACAGCTTTATCAAGAAATTTGACGAGCATAATCACATCGTGAAGGCACTTACACCTATCGATGAATTCAATGAGTATTTTTCTACTGACTTCAATGAGCAGGAATCAGCCACCATCGGCGGTCTCGTTTTACAGCGCTTTCGGCATATCCCTGAGCGCGATGAGACGACTCGCATCGGTAACTTTACGATAACCATCCTAAACGCCGATAGCAGGCAGATAAAACTATTGAAAGTGACGACTGAACCGGAATAGTTGCCTATCGACTGGGTGGAATCCTGTTTACCTCGTGCGAGCTAAGGTATCCTTAGAAGCCGTGGAGGTCATACCCTCATATACACTATTGAAAGCATGAGCCAAGGGTTTGGCGAACGCGTAAAAACGACAGAGACAGCATGAAGACCATAGACGAGAATTACCCCGCACAAGACGTAGAAATTGCCGCACAGGCTTACTGGGACGCTCACGACTGCTTTAAGGTGACCGAAGACCCAAACAAAGAGAAATTTTACTGCTTATCCATGTTCCCCTACCCAAGTGGGCACCTCCACATGGGCCATGTGCGTAACTACACTATCGGCGATGTCATCTCGCGCTTTCAGCGCATGCTCGGCAAGAATGTTTTACAGCCTATGGGCTGGGACGCCTTCGGCCTCCCCGCAGAGAATGCGGCAATGAAGAACAACGCCGCACCCGCGGAATGGACCTACGGCAATATCGACTACATGCGCGAGCAATTGAAGCGCCTCGGCTATGCCTATGACTGGAGCCGCGAAGTCGCGACCTGTCACCCTGACTACTATCGATGGGAACAATGGTTCTTCACTCGTCTCTTCGAACAGGGCCTCGTTTACAAGAAAGAAGCAGAGGTAAACTGGGACCCGGTTGACCAGACCGTGCTTGCCAATGAGCAAGTTGTCGATGGCCGCGGCTGGCGCTCAGGCGCACTGGTTGAGCGCCGCAAAATTCCCCAGTGGTTCATCAAGATTACCGATTTTGGTGACGAGCTGCTTGACGACCTCAATAAGCTCGACGGCTGGCCGGACAAAGTAAAGACCATGCAAGCGAACTGGATAGGTCGCTCTGAGGGCATCGAGCTCGACTTTACTGTTCAGGACGAAGCGGACGCAGCACTGAGCAAGCTATCGGTTTACACGACAAGGCCGGATACGCTTATGGGCGTGAGTTACGTTGCCGTGGCGGCGCAACACCCCTTAGCGCTTAAGGCTGCCGAAACAAATTCAGCCTTAGAAAAGTTCATCGCCGAGCAAAGCAACATCAAAGTTGCAGAAGCAGAGATGGCGACAATGGAAAAACTCGGTATGGACACTGGACGCCGAGCGATCCACCCGCTAACTAATGAAACAGTGCCTATCTATGTCGCCAATTTCGTCCTTATGAACTACGGATCGGGTGCCGTCATGGCTGTGCCGGGGCACGATCAGCGGGACTGGGAGTTTGCGCAAAAATACTCGCTTCCTGTGCATCAAGTCATCGCACCCGCCGCCGGTGAGGAATGCGACCTCAGCGTGGCTGCCTACACCGAGAAAGGCACTCTCATTAATTCAAACGAATTCGATGGGCTAGATTTCGAACAGGCCTTCGCTGCTATCGAAGCCAAGCTGTCAGGCATGGGGAAAGGAAAGAAAACGGTTAATTTCAGGCTCCGTGACTGGGGAGTTTCACGCCAGCGCTACTGGGGCGCGCCGATTCCTATAATTCACTGCGACGCCTGCGGCGCCGTTCCTGTACCTGATGATCAACTGCCCGTGCGCCTCCCGGAAGACATCAAAATGGACGACGGAGGCTCACCACTGGGCAAACTCGCCGAGTTCGTCAATACTGAGTGCCCTCGCTGCAAGGCGCCGGCACAACGAGAAACTGATACATTCGACACTTTTATGGAGTCGTCGTGGTATTACGCCCGCTACGCCTGCCGAGACCAAGACAGCGCAATGCTCGACGAACGGGCAGACTACTGGCTCCCTGTCGACCAATACATCGGCGGCATCGAGCATGCGATTTTACACCTACTCTACGCTCGTTTCTTCCATAAGCTGATGCGCAATGCAGGACTCGTCGCTTCCGATGAGCCCTTCTCGCAATTGTTAACCCAAGGCATGGTGCTAAAAGACGGCACCAAAATGTCCAAATCCAAAGGCAATACTGTAGATCCGCTATCGCTAATCGAGCGCTACGGAGCCGACACCGTGCGGATGTTTACAATGTTCGCAGCACCACCCGAGCAGTCACTGGAGTGGTCAGACAGCGGCGTTGAAGGCAGTCACCGCTTTCTCAAGAGACTCTGGCGCATTGTTGCGAATCACACACCAGTCAACCGCATAGATTTTGCTTCTGAATCCCTGAACCCAGATCAGCAAGCGTTGCGCTTCAAAACCCATCAAACACTCGAAAAAGTGACTGATGACTTCGGCCGCAGACATACATTCAACACCGCTATCGCTGCGACCATGGAGTTATTGAATGCCGTATCAAAATACGCAGAGGCTAATACAAACGAGATCGATAAGGCGGTAATGCAAGAGGCACTCGAGATTTCTATCGCCATGCTTGCTCCAGTAGTTCCGCATTTCTGCCATGCACTCTGGAATTATCTAGGGGGCGAAGGGGCGGTTATGGATGCTGCGTGGCCAGAGGTCGACAGAAGCGCCTTGGTTCAAGACACGATGACGATGGTCATTCAAGTTAACGGCAAACTACGCAGCAAGTTAGAAGTCGCCAAAGACACAAGCAAGGAACAGCTAGAGGCGCTCGCGCTTGCCGACGGCACTGTGCAGAAATTTATCGCTGAGCTTACCGTTCGAAAGGTTATTGTCGTGCCCGGCAAGCTAATTAATGTCGTCGCGTCTTAGACCGGCACCGCTTGGAAAGTAAGGAGACGCGTATGCAGTCCTTCACGCAGGTAATTAGCTGGCTGTCTAAATGCTGCGTTGCATTTGCGCTCACACTTTTTCTTACCGCCTGCGGATATAGCCTGCGCGGTAGCGAGCAGGCTACTACCACGCTTTCCCAGATCGACTTAATCGCCTCAAATCCGAACGACCCTCTCGTTATTGAGCTGATCGGGGCACTAGAGGCACTCTCTGTCGATGTTTCAGTCACTAACGAAGGCTCAGCCCAAAATACCACCTCGATTGTTCTCAAACTTGGTGACGAGCGCCTGGATCGACGCGCCGTATCGGTCAACTCGCGCGCGCGCGCCGCACAATATGAACTCTCTCTTAGCAGCCAGCTCACACTCTTAGTTGGCTCGACTATCGTCTTGGATGCGGTCGAAGTCGTCGTGCAAAGCGAATATTTTGAAGAGATCGAAAACCTCACCGGTACCCAAGACGAAATTACGCTTCTCACACTAGAGATGCGCCGCAGCCTTGTACGTCAAATTATTCGACGTGCCAGCGCAGCGATTAGGTAAGGATACACGCGTGGAAATATCCTCCGGCCAGCTCAACGCTCAGCTAAGACCTCCCAATCGAGCGCTTTACTGGGTCTCCGGCGACGACCCTCTTCTTATGCTCGAAGCGGGCGACGCCATTCGTTCGTTTCTTCGAAACCAAGGTTTCGAGCAGCGCGACCTATTCCATGTTGATAAAAACTTTGATTGGAACAACTTCTTACAGCTTACGGGCAGCCTGTCTTTATTCGCAGACAAGCGAGTGATTGAACTACGATTCTCAGCTGCAAAACCTGACGACGAAGGTAAGAAGGCACTGCAACATTTTGTAGACAATCCAAGCGACGATATCGCAGTAATGATTATCGGTCCGAAACTAGACAAAGCCACCACCTCAACTAAATGGTTCGGCAGCCTTACGGCTAATGCATTACTGGTTAAAGTTTGGCCACTGAAACGTGCAGAACTTCCCAGCTGGCTCAACATGAGACTTAAGACCGCGGGGTTATCAGCGAGCAGAGACGCCGTCGCGATGCTTGCCGACAGAGTGGAGGGAAACTTGCTTGCAGCAGTGCAAGATATAGAACGAATAAAATTAGCCTATGCAGATAATAAAGAACCTGCAAAGCAGTTAGAGGTAAGCGATATCGTCGACTTTGTTAGCGATAATTCTAGGCTCACAGCTTTTGACTTAATCGACGCAACCCTGCTTGGAGAAACGAGTCGAGCTCAGAAAATTCTTCAAGGTTTGAAAGCCGAAGGTGCGCATCCTCTACCGATTTTGGCAACTTTTACCCGTGAGCTTGATAGCCTCTTACCGATGCTGGCACAAAAAGAGCAGGGGCAAACGAATGAGACGATCATTCGAAACGCGCGAGTTTGGTCTAACCGTAAAGCAGTTGTGAACAGTAGTCTCGCACGCCTGAGCAGATCTCAGGTTTGGCAACTGCTCCATCACGCGAGAATAATCGACGGCGCAATAAAGGGCATGAACTTGGCGAATCCCTGGGATGAACTCAGTCTCCTCTCGCTCAGATTGAGTGGCGCTTCGCCCACTCCGAAGCGCCGCTAGGCGAAAAAACCTCAGCTAGGCTACTGCAGTCCTCGTCTTAACAGAAGCGGCTCGACGGAGGCATCTCGCCCCCTAAAATCCCTGAACAAACTCATTGCATCACGACTGCCACCTTTGGAAAGCAACGTGTTTCTGAAGTGGTCGCCGTTGGCACGAAGCAGCCCGCCGTTCTCCTTAAACCACTCGACGCTGTCAGCATCTAGCACTTCGCTCCAGATGTAAGAGTAGTATCCTGCCGAATAGCCTCCCATAATGTGTGAAAAATAAGCACTCTTATAGCGTGGAGGTACCTGCTTGATATCCAGACCGGCTCTGGCCAACGCATCTGCTTCAAATTGTGGAATCTGATCGGCGCTGGGTACCTCATTGGGTGCTAACTGGTGAAGTGCCTGATCAAGAACCGAAGCAGCTAGATACTCCGACGTGGAGAAACCTTGATTAAACTTCTGTGCCGAAAGCACTTTATTGAGCAGCGCCTGAGGCATCGGCTCACCGGTTTGGTAATGCACGGCATAGTTAGCAAGCACTTCCGGCCATGTTGCCCACATCTCATTGACCTGTGACGGATACTCAACAAAGTCGCGGGGCACCGATGTTCCAGAAAAATAAGGGTAATCAACATCGGAAAACAAACCATGCAGCGCATGCCCAAACTCGTGGAAAAGCGTCGTTACTTCGTCGAAAGTCAGGAGTGTCTCAACACCCTCTGCTGGTTTTGTTATGTTTAGATGGTTTGCGACTACCGGGCTGGTTTCCATCAGACCACTCTGCGGCACGTATGCGTTCATCCATGCACCGCCACGCTTAGAGGGCCGCGCATAGAAATCGCCAATAAAAATACCTAACTTTGTCCCCGCCACATCGAACACATCGAAGACACGAACGTCTTCTTGGTAGACAGGCAGATCAAACCGTTCGGCAAAAGTGAGTCCGTAAAGTTTTTCCGCAGCAAAGAAAACACCAAGCTTGAGCACATTATCCAGCTCGAAATAGGGACGTAACTGTGATTCATCAAACGCGTAGCGCTGCTGTCGTAACTGCTCGCTATAAAACTGCCAATCCCATGCTTCCAGCTCGAAGTCATCTCCATTGTCCTTGATTATTTCCTGCAGGTCTTCGGCTTCACGTTTTGCATTCGCAGCGGCGGCGGGCGCAAGCGAGGCCAACCGCGCATTGACCGCATCGACAGTCAATGCCGTAGCATCTTCGAGCACATAGTCAGCGTGGGTCGGATACCCCAAAAGATTCGCGCGCTCCGCCCGCAGTCGAAGCACGGTAGATAGCACCTCTTTATTATCAAACTCTCCTCCACGTGTTCCGCGTGCTATGGACGCGCGATGGATCGCCTCTCTAACTCTTCGATTCTGCAGACTACTCAGGGCGGGTTGCCCACTCGTGTTAAGGAGAGGCAATACAAATTTCCCGTCATAACCTCTCTCGACCGCCTCCTTTGCTGCAGCAATAATGAGCGCCTCATCGAGGCCTGCTAGCTCTTCACGAGTGTCAACCACAACAGCCATCGCATTAACTTCATTGAGCACGTTTTGACTAAACTGTGTCTGCAACAGAGCCATCTCAGCGTTGATCTCTTTTAAGCGACGCTGCTGATCCGGACCAAGCGCTGCGCCAGCGCGGACGAAGTCGGTGTAATATTGCTCCACCAGACGCAGCGCTTCAGCATCCAATCCAAGCTCTGTTCGGCGCGCATAAACACTCTCAATTCGAGCGAATAATTTGGGATTCAACACGATCGAGTCATCATGGGCGGCGAGCTCAGGCGCGATTTCCTGCTGTATTCTCTGCAGCGCGTCGTTGGTGTGCGCGCCCGCAAGCGCGAAGAATACGCGACTCACCCTATTGAGAAGCTGTCCTGAAACCTCAAGTGCTAAAAAAGTATTCTCAAAATTTGGTGGAGCATCCTGCTCCGCGATCGCCTCTGCCTCGGCCTTCTGCTGCGCCATGCCAGCTCTGAAAGCAGGTAAGTAATGCTCGCTTTCTATTCTGTCGAAGGGTGGATACTGGAGATCGAGAGGACTCTCTTCAGCAAAAGGATTAGCTTCAAGTGTCATTGAGATCGTCGTCTGCGCGGCGGCAGAAACACTTATTAAACCCACTGCTATCGCAATACTTGCTAGGGATACTTTCATTATTGAGCCTCTCTATTGATCCGAATTCAGCCTTTGGAGGGCATTATATTCCAGCCCTATTGAAAATAGACTACGACGATCGCTGCCGGACAGATAAAGCGAATATAGAACGGCCAAACTTTCCAAAAGAAGCCCGACGCCGCATTAGGCGACCCCTGCTTAATCTCTTCAAGGATAGCCGAGCGATTCCAAATCCAACCAGTGAAAATGCAGAAAAACAGCCCCAGCAATGGCTGGCTCATTTCAGTAGTTACGGTGACTACCCATTCGAACAGCGCGTCGAAATTAAACACGATCACTAACGAGATAACTGCGATTATCGAGCCAAGCAGGATTGCCGCCCTAGGTCTGCGAACCTCTCGAGACTCAACTACAAACGAGACAGGTACCTCTAGCATAGAAATCGACGACGTAAGCGAGGCGATTGTCATCAGCGCAAAGAAGGCGAAGGCTACGAAACCGCCGATAGCCCCCATGCTGTCGAACAGTGCCGGTAGCACCGAAATAATCAAACCCGGACCCGCGATCAACCCGCCCTGAGCATCGAAAATTTCTACACCGCTCGCGAGCGCCACGTACATGGCAGGTAAAATGAGGAGACCTGCGAGCACCGCTATTCCGACATCGAGAAGTGCAACTAGACTACCGATTACGGGCAGATTTTCGTTCTTGCTAATATAAGAACCATACACAAGCATTGTGCCTACGCCGAGAGACAGAGAAAAGAAGGCTTGCCCCATTGCGCTGACAAGGAGCCCTGGCTTAGCGAAGACAGAAAAATCCGGCACTAAGTAAGCACGCAGACCATCCATAGCACCCGGCAACGTAAACACATAGCCAATCAAAAACACGAGAATAAGAACCAGAGATGGCATTAAACGAGTGGCCCATTTCTCAATCCCTTCCTTGACCCCAGCACTAATAATAAAAACAGTCAGGAGCATGAAGCCAATAACAAAAATTGAATTACGTAGGATTCCATCCGCTGCCAACCATTCTGACAGCGCCTCTAGACCAGCGGCATCCGCAATCGGCTGCAGTAAAAAAGCCAACATCCAACCGCTGACAATGGCGTAAAAACTCAGAATGAAACTCACGGTCACAATACCTAAACCGCCAACCACAGAACCAAATAACCTACTCTTTGGACCCGTCGCGATGGTTCTCAACGCCGTTACGCCATTGGCACGAGCGTAACGACCTATAATCAGTTCTGCCATCAGCGCGGGATAGGCTAAGGCAAACGCGAGCACTAGGTAGGCGAATAAAAACGCGGCGCCGCCATTACTTGCGGCGTTGGTGGGAAACCCCCATATATTACCAAGACCGACTGCCGAGCCCGCAGCCGCCATAAGAAAGCCGAATCGAGATGAAAATTCGCCGCGTGGACTCGCCATGGTTATATCCTTTTACACGTTTGCGCTGCTCGACCGGCAGAATTCGAAGCTGTTTTTGCGTTCACAAGGGTGACGTGCCGCCTCAATCCACCCAAATTGAATGTGAATTTGGTGCCTTTAATTGCTGAAAATTACCTAGTTTTGCTCGTAAGAATCGAGTAAAAATCGCGCCCTCGCAGGATCAATTAATTTAAACACTACATTAGAAATAACACTTACTGAGCCATTTAAATTCACTTCGAGTGAGGGAATAGTAAACAGGCCTGTGGCGCTATCAAAAGTGGCTATGCCATCAAATACTGCCTGCCTCGGTATCACGCTCTCTTGATTCGCTTGAATTACAAACCCGAGATCAGACGCTACGGAGCTAAAATTTAAACTTACTATATCGCTGCCGTTATCGATATTGACACTCGTAATCAACAGTCCTGTGCCACTCTCGTAAACGTGAGCAGCGGAGCTAAAACGCTCGGTGACCTCAACATTCATGTAAACAAATGAAGTCGGGTTTTCGTAAAATTCCGAAAAATAAGGTGCGTTGGTCGCCTTCGCGCCGAGGCTGACAAAGGGCAATGCGTCTATCGCATCGAGCACAGCCATTCCATCGCCAAGAACGGTACCGAATACGGTAAACCCGCCGTTGCTCTCATCGAGGTTTGCGCTGTTGTCTGCAAGGTTTACAAACCATTGATTAGTCGCACTATCAGGATCGCCATCGACTTTAGCCATCGCGACGGTGCCACGTACATTTGAGGCACCGAATTCATTCACAACGGACTCCCCAACAGGAATATCGATCGGGCCTTCGAATAATTTAAATCGGTATGCACCGCCTTGAACCACAAAATTGTCAACGACACGATGCAGATAGGTGCCGTTAAAATCATTTCGATCGACGTAGCCAAGAAAGTTCGCCACTGTGAGGGGTGCTGATTCGTCCAACAGTTCAATCGAATAGTCACCGACGCTCGTACTCACCCGTACGATAGTTCCTGCGAGCGATGTTGCACTGGTAAAAATACTGAATAAGGCAAAAACCGCGCAGAGCGCGCGAAACGTAACCTTTGCAGAGTAATCGATAGTGAGATTGGACATAAAATGCACTTGAAAGCTGAATAATGAGAGGTATTGTAACTGCGGTATCGCCACGGCGCCACAGGGTAAAAGGGAGACGCATAATCGGTATCTTTCTAGGCAACATCTAGAGAGCAGGTTAGACACTGTGGTATCTTCGCGCCTCGCGTCGGACAGCGCACACGGTGCCTATTTCTTCAGTGCCAATACATTTAGTAAAGCTTTACATGAAACGAGTACGGGTAATCAGTGAACACGAAACAGCATTCATTCCAACTCGCAGCCGACGTTAACTCTAGCCGACTTGGCATCGGCATAGACTACGGCACGAGCAACAGCGCTGCTGCAATATTCGATGGAGTAAAGGTGACCGTAATCTCTCTTGAAGAAGCGGCCAAGGTCATGCCGAGTGCTACTTATATCAACCGCGAGTATCAAATAGTTACTGGGCAGGCTGCTATCGATGAATATGTCCGAAGTAATACAGGTCGAACGGTCGAGCTAAGCGCAGAAATTCTCGGGGAGGGACGCACCTCTACGGGACAAATCGGAGATCACGGTTTGCCCGAAGAAGCCTCTACCTCGCTGATCTATGGTCAATCCCTCGTCGATGGCGGGCAACAGGGGCGGCTCTTCAGAGGCGTTAAAAGACTATTGGGCAACAACGAGTCACAGCGACTCATGGTTTTCGACAAACCTTTCCGCCTTGTCGCCCTTATTACCCCTCTGCTCCTACGCATACGCAGAACTATCGAAGCGCAATTACCATCCGGACTGAGTCCAACACCTGTTATCGATCACGCCTGCATCGGGCATCCGGTTAATTTCGAAGGATCCCAAAGTGATAGGAATCGCGCAGCCCTGAGCGCGCTGTCAGAGAGCTATGGCTACGCTCAGTTCACTCATCAGAGCTTCTATCCGGAACCTAACGCTGCGGCACTGAGCTATCTTCACGCTAATCCGCAGCTACAAACAAAAACTCTCTTAGCTGTCGACTTCGGAGGAGGTACGCTAGATCTATGCGTCATTAAGCATACCCAGAAAGATTTCGAAGTCATAGCGACACATGGCATTGGCCTGGGCGGCGACCATATCGACCAACTTCTCTTTAGGGAGCTAATTTTTCCTTTGCTCGGTAAGGGTGAGCGCTGGCGACGGGCGGGAGAAGACCGGGAAATCGAGACACTGTTCCCCTTCGAAGAATATGAGGACCTACTGCTCAATTGGGCTGTGAGCTATATGCTCAATCAGAATAAATACACCACACCGCTGCATCAAAGGATTCAGGAAGGCGACGAGGCTTCGGTAAAATTTCAGCGCCTATATGACCTCATTAAAAACAATCATAGCTACCTCGTGTTCCAGTTACTGAAAGAGCTTAAAGCAGAACTGTCACGCAAAGAGTCGGCCAATCTCGATATACCGGAACTCGATATCGAACTGACGCTTTCCCGCGATCAGTTCGAGAACATGATCTCAGGGCTCATGGTTAAATTTGAACAAGCCATCGATGACACACTTTTGCGCGCAGGAATCAACAGCAGCCAGATCGAACTCGTTATTCGCACTGGAGGCTCCTCACTAATCCCTGCGGTGAAGCGCATCCTCGAAGAGCGCTTTCCTGACAAAGTTGTTGAGCACGACCCCTTCACGAGTGTCGCTGCAGGTCTGGCAATCGCGGAATATCTGGGTGCTTCGAATACTGGCGAGAATTAGGGCACCTCAATCTGAAGGGAATCCGCGCCCACCGAGAAAGTGATGCTTTCGATCTTCCCGCCCCGCTCGACATTCACGAGATTCGACTGATCAGGCCAGACATCGCGCAGAACACTATTGATAACGCGTAACTGCAACGCCTTGCCGATGTGTCTCGTCGCGAAATCCGGTACTTCTTGGTAAACCCAAAGGTATTGCCCATCGATTTCTTCACCCAGATAGATAGGGGCAAGCTCCTGCAATGAAGCGTTATCATCGAAAGCAACAGCAAATCGATTGACCACATAACTGCCGAAAAGTGCTCGCGAGTCAGCGGACTGTATGATGTCTTGCTTAGCGCCGAATACCACATTTGCGGCATGCTCGGCGTCGTGAAGGAATAGCCTATGCATTATTTCTAGACTGCCGGTGTTCGAGTTAAACAGCAGTCTTGTTACCGCGGTTTTCTGTTGATGGGCATAGCTTGGGCTACTAGCAACAACCGCTAGAGCAGCGAATAATAACAGGAACGCCCGATTCAGCGCGGGCGAACCTATAGAGAGAGCAGCCTGGCTAGTTAGCGCTCTCATTATCCTCTTTCTCGTCTTCATCACTATCAGTTTTAAGCTCCGTCTTTATGTCCTGCATAATGTCGCGCGCAACACGAGAACTGCTCGCAGATGCCTTGAAGCTTTCGATTCTTGAGGGCACGAGCCTGCGTGGATAGAAGTTATTTTCTATGTCTGCATCGGCTGTTTCCATGTTCGGATCGATGGTAAGTGAAACGATTTCGCGCTCGGTTACGATAAGCTTTTTGACTGCCTTAGGTGATCGTCGCCAGATCTCTGCGGGATAGCGAATCTGCTCAGTCACGCCATCTGCGTATTCGATGTCGAGTATGATAGGCATTACCAAGCCACCTTTATTAGCGAATTCCACCAGATAGTAATTGCGGTCTTCACTTACTGCCTTATCCAGGGTTTCGCGCTCCCAGTCCTCAAGCCCTTCGAGGAAAGAATTATAGGCATTGCGCTCTTTATTAGTGACTGTAAATTCATCGTTCTCATCGTAGAAATCACGGACGTCAGAGTTACGTTCAACCCACGTGCGCATTCCTGCAGCGCGATTTCGCTCGCTAAACAGCGAAGGCGAGAATGCCTTATCGTCTTCACGCTCACGCGCGAAATCAATGTCAGGATCCTCCGTATTCATCTGCATTTGATACACGCGCTCTAAAGAGATATCAACGTGGTCTGTGGTGTAAAACCAACCGCGCCAAAACCAATCAAGATCGATACCCGACGCTTCTTCCATCGTGCGAAAGAAATCAGAGGGTGTGGGACGCTTAAATTCCCAACGACGCGAATATTCTTTAAATGCGAAATCAAAAAGCTCGCGTCCCATAATTGTCTCGCGCAAAATATTCAGCGCCGTTGCCGGTTTAGAATACGCGTTCGGCCCAAGTCGCAGCACACTGTCTGACTGCGTCATCACTGGCACTTGATTACTCGACACCATGTAATCAACGATATAACGCGGTTCTACGCCCCAGGGAATCTCGGCATCCCATTCGCGACCAGCAACCCCGTCCAGATAGCTGTTGATACCTTCGTCCATCCACGTCCACTGACGCTCGTCAGAGTTAACAATCATAGGGAAATAGAAATGTCCGACCTCGTGAATCACCACGCCAATGAGGAATCGTTTCTCAGCAAGAGTGTAGGTACGGCTGCCATCCTCTTGTAACGTCGTGCGCGGGCCGTTAAAGGTAATCATCGGATATTCCATGCCACCAACAAAGCCGATATTGACTGATTGCGCAGTAGGATAGGGAAAGTCGAATGAGAATCTGCTGTAGACTTCGAGTGTGTGTATTACCGATTCCGTTGAGTATTTTGCCCAAAGGTCACCGCCCTCTTTAGGCCAGAAGGACATAGCAAGAACAAGCTCCTGCTCAGCGCCTTCCTGCCGATAGCCCTTGGCGTCCCAGATGTATTTACGTGACGAAGACCACGCGAAATCGCGTACGTTTTTGGCACTAAAACGCCAAGTCTTTGTCTCGTCTGTCCCTTCAGCTTCGTTTGCTAAGGCTTCCTCAGGTGTGACAATCAATACTGGTCGCTCTGCAGTTTCCGCCTCTCGAAGGCGGCGACGCTGCTCATCAGTGAGCACTTGATTGGCATTCTCAAGCTCTCCCGTCGCAGCAACGATATGGTCTGCGGGAACCGTCATGGCAACATCGTAATCACCAAATTCCAGTGTAAATTCACCTGACCCCAAGAACTCCTTGTTCGTCCATCCTTCGTAGTCGGTATAGGCTACAAGACGAGGAAACCATTGTGCGAGGGCATAAATCGTGTTGCCGTTATCACCTTCGTCGGCGAAATATTCATAGCCCGCGCGCGGACCTAGTACGTCGCCGTTGACAATGTTGTAGGCGTAGTCGATCTTAAAATCCACCTTAGCACCTGGTCTCAGAGGGCGGGGCAAATCGACTCTCATCAACGTGCCAACGATGGTGTGACTGAGCGTATTACCGGACCCATCAACAACCGACTGGATGTCGTAACCAAGTTCAGCCTCCTCCATGTACTGAATCTCTCGGAGCTGCCCGAGACTCACGCGCGCTGGTGACCCTGGCTCGGGATTAGAGCGGTTAAAGGTCTCACTGAGCTGCGCGATGGAATCATTACGAAACCGATTCTGGTCCAATTGCAACCAAAGGTAATTTAGCGTGTCTGGAGAATTGTTTTGATAGGAAATCGATTCGCTACCCTGAATACTATGCGTATCCTCATTTAGGGTTACGTCGATATCGTAATCGACTTTCTGCTGCCAATACGCATGACCGGGCTGCCCTGCTGCGTTGCGGTAAACATTAGGTGTAGGCAAAATTTCATCCAGTTGACGAAATTTATCTTGATAATCGCCTTTCGTTTGTTGAATTCCCTGCGCCGCTGCAATACCGCTAACGAGGCTTAACGCAACGCCTAATAAACTGATTTTTAAGACCGAAGGTAAGCCTAGGCGCTTGGTTTTCGAATCACTCATAAGTAAATGCTCTGATTGTGATTGTTTTGTCTCGTATCACCGCACTCTGACCGGTGCGATACGAGTCGGGTAATTTTTTATAAACGGCGCTATGATACCCTTTTTTGCCTTTATTGGCAGGCGTATTAGGTGTTGAAACACCGCGTCTTGCACGCCCAATCAATCCGATGATTAGCGAAGAATACGCAATAAATTGAGAGGTTTTCCATGGATTTAATCGCTATCGCAGTGCCATTCTTCCTCGCGCTGATTCTGGCCGAATTTATTTACGGCATTATTCGCGGTCGCAACACCTATCGCCTTAATGACACAATTAACAGCCTTTCCATGGGCTCACTCAGTTCACTCAGCGGACTAATGATAGTAGGCGGCTCGGCACTCATCTATGAGTTCGTGGTCAACGCCTTTGCGCTAACGCAATTATCGGCAGACTCGACGCTTGTATGGATTGCTACTTTTATTTTTTACGACCTTGCCTATTACTGGAAGCATCGACTAGGTCACGAAGTAGCCCTTTTTTGGGGATCACATGTCTCACATCACCAAAGTGAGGATTACAATTTAGGCACTGCACTTCGGCAGACGAGCATCGACTTTCACGGCTTTTTATTCCTTATACCTTTCTTCATTGCCGGTGTGCCCGGCGAAGTCCTCGTTGCGACGGTGAGTCTCAATCTCATCTACCAATTCTGGGTGCACACTCAGCATGTACCCGCGCTTGGGCCTATCGAATGGATCATGGTGACGCCCTCGAACCACCGCGTCCATCATGCGCGCAATGATCAGTATGTCGACAAGAATTACGGCGGTGTTTTCATTATCTGGGACAGGATTTTCGGTACCTATCAGGATGAACTTGCCGAGGAACCGGCTGTTTATGGTCTGCGCAAGCCTCTCAATAGCTGGAATCCGCTATGGGCGAATACGCATGTTTACTGGCGACTACTGGTTGATTTCGTGAAAATTAAGGGCATTAAGAACAAAACCCAACTCTTGTTTAAGCGCCCTGGGTGGCTTCCTGAAGGCTACGCGAAAACCTGCAAAGCGACGCCAATCGACCTAAGATCTAAATATGATCCTCCCGTTGCCGGCGCAACGAAGGCCTATGTGTTCGGTCAATTTCTCATCACAGTCGCCGTGAGCCTCTCCCTCGCTGGCCTTGCCACTTTGGCAAGTCCCGTCGAGCTGTGGGCTGCTGCCGGCTTCATAGTGTTATCACTCTTTACACATGGCTACGTACTCGACAAACGCCGACTCGCTGCGCCGCTCGAAAGTGCACGTTTGCTACTCGCCATTGCGCTCGCCTTTCTGCTCCCACTGGGGTCAATGCTCTCCGCGCTACTCGGTTTTTCGGCCGCAGCCTCGCTGATCGTTGTAGGCATTAGCATCGCCTTACAGCGCAATATCCTTGGGGCTGGAGATCAGGAGATTCGTAAAGGGGGCAATAGCGAAGGACTTGCGAAGGCTTCTGTTTAGCTTAATGTTGCAATGCGTTCACAGGCGAATAAGAGGAAAATCGTCGATTAACTCCCCGGAGTCAATGTCGCGCAATTCGAATTGAGCCTGTTGCGCGTCTTTGAGCGCTTGCCGGAGCGACGTCCCCTCTTCCAAGTTAGTAATCACGAATGCAGCTTTACCGGTCAAACTCCCCAAGGGTGCTACGCTAAGCGGATTGAACACATATTCTTCGCTTTCACTCAGCAGGCCTTTTACGCTTGCCTCGACGCTCAAGGCGCTACCTGGAACCGCATCACGCACCGCTCTATACAAAGAAGAGTCACCGCGCGCATCGATTACGCGAAGATATAGCTCGACATCGCGTGTAAAGAGCTCAGCGTTTTTTAATTCGATTGTTGGCGTATAGATCGGGTAGCTGAAACCCACTTCTACAATCCCATTACTTGAGGCATCGGTAATGAGGGCACTGAGAATTTGCTCACCGCGAACCCCCTCCCCCTCTCGTTGAGGGAGCAAGAGAAAAAAGTAGAGCGCGACAAAGAAAAGCAGCGGGATGACAAAAAAGCCGGTAAATACCACCGGTGAACGCAGGAAGGGCGAAAGCCAGGGCCGCACGCCAATCAGGCCTAGGATCGCAACCGATGCACTTAAAAGGGCTCTTGCAGGAATAGCCAATCTGCCGACCACAATCGCATTGGCATCGAGCCAGTAGAGGAGCAAGGCGGCTAGCAGCAGGCTCAAGGCAGACACCAGGCGAGTCATAATCTTAAGCCTTAACGACGATTTCTTCGCCCTGAGCCTGTTTATCAGCATGATACGACGAGCGCACGAGAGGTCCGCTTGCGACGTGCTTGAAGCCAAGCTCCTCACCGAACTGGCGCAGCGCGTCGAATTCGTCGGGATGCACGAAGCGTTCGACCTTGAGATGGTCTTTGCTCGGCTGCAGGTACTGACCAAGCGTCACCATGTCAACATTGTGCGCGAAGAGGTCGCGCATTACGTCTTTCACCTCGTCGACTGTCTCACCAAGGCCGAGCATCAGCCCAGACTTCGTTACAACCTCGGGGCGGAGTGCTTTGTATCCCTTCAGAAGATCAAGAGACCACTGATAGTCTGCACCTGGACGGGCTTTCCTGTAGAGGCGGGGAACGGTCTCAAGGTTATGGTTAAACACATCCGGCGGCGTCTCTTTCAAAATATCGAGTGCAATCTGCATGCGTCCTCGGAAATCAGGCACTAAGACCTCGACCTGAATCTCGGGATTGAAGCGCCGCGTTTCACTTATGCAATTCGCGAAATGTTGTGCTCCGCTGTCTTTTAAGTCATCACGATCGACAGAGGTAATGACAACATAGCTAAGACCCATTTCTTTGATCGCACTGGCGAGCTCTGTCGGCTCATTGGGATCGAGTGCGTTAGGCTTGCCGTGGGCAACATCGCAGAAGGGACAGCGGCGGGTGCAGATCTCACCCATAATCATGAAAGTCGCAGTGCCGTTGCTAAAACACTCGCCCAGATTGGGGCACGAAGCCTCCTCACAAACTGACGCAAGTTTATGTTCGCGAAGTTTCTGCTTAATATGATTAATTCTGGGCGACGCAGGAATCTTAACGCGAATCCAGTCAGGCTTTGTTGGCAACTCGTCGGTTGGGATCACCTTCAGAGGGATGCGCCTCACCTTGTCTGCACCGCGCAGCTTCTCGCCTTCAATTAACACATTTCGACGCTTTCGCTCTGTTGTCTCTGTCATTTTGACCTAGCTCACTTCGCCGGCGCACCGGCATTTCAGTTTTTAGCCTGCTAAAGAGGCATTTCAATTTGCACTTACTCCTTCTTCGGTAAGGAGAAAGCAGCGGTGCTAGGCTAAATACCCTAACCGCGTTAACAAAGCCGCAACAAGCGCGCTGCTAACCTCTTGCATTAAATTACGCTCGGCATCGACCTTGCCGATTAGATCTGCGACCTGAGTTACTTTGAGGTCCTCGAACCCGCAGGGGTTTATTCTGTCGAACGGCGATTTGTCCATATCGACATTGAGACTCAGCCCGTGATAGCTCAACCCGTTTTTGATGCGCAAGCCTAGCGCGGCAATTTTCGCGCCGTTCACATAGACACCCGGAGCATCAGGCCGACGCTCTCCACTGATTCCAAACGTAGCGAGCGCCTCGACAATTGCCTCTTCGATGAGGTCTACTAATTCGCGAACACCCATCTTACGACGCTTTACATCGATTAGTAGATAGCCAACAAGCTGACCTGGGCCATGGTAGGTAACTTGACCACCGCGGTCGATCTGCACAATAGGAATATCGCCGGCATCTAGTATATGCTCAGCCCGACCCGCTTGCCCTTGAGTAAAGACAGGCTTGTGACTCAACATCCATATTTCATCATCGCGACCAGTTCTCGGATGTTCGGCAAGATATCGCATCGCGTGCCAGAGAGGCACGTAGTCTTGAAGCCCTAACCGCCTTACTTTCAGCCCTATTTCGTTAGGTTTAGTTAAAGGCTGATTAGGCGCGGGGACTGCCTGCTCCCACTTATACGCATCTAAACGCATCTAAAGCACCATCTTTACGTGCTCGATAGTCTTCAGCTCTGCAAATAGCTTTTCGAGTTGCTCTGCGCCAGTGGCCGCAATAGTCACTCGCACCGAGACATAGTTACCTTTTTTGCTCTCGTTAAACTCTATGAGCTCCTCGGATATTTTTCCTGCATGGCGCTCGAGCACGCTTATTGCCGTCGCTCGAAAACCCGGCGCAGACGCGCCAATCACCTTAATTGGGTAGAGGCAGGGAAACTCTATTTTCGGTGCTTCTTGATCGGTGCTGAGTGGCGTCTCAGTAAACGTAATGTCCTTGGTCATTGCATCGAACCTAAGAGAATAAATTGCTGAAGAAAAGCGTTAACCAATCAATGAAACGCTTAAACAGACTGCCCTGTTCGACGCCTTGCATTGCGACTACGTCGCCTCTATAGATGAGATCGTTGTCGAGAGTGACATTTACCACGCCCATAATTTCCCCCTCGACTAGAGGCGCGCTGACGGCCTCCTCGACTTCGATAGCTGCTGTCAGGTTTTCGCCTTGACCGCGCGGAATGGTCACAAATACGTCCTCTGTGACACCTAGATCAACGGCCGACTGCTCTCCTGACCAAACGGGAACATTGGTCAATACTTGTCCCTCGTTATAGAGCTGATGAGTTTCAAAATAGCGGAACCCGTAGGTAAAGAGTTTTTGTGTCTCGATGGCGCGTGCCTCTGTGCTTGCAGTGCCCATCACGACTGAAATCAGACGCATACCGTCGCGTTCGGCCGAGGCGACAAGGCAGTATCCTGCTGCGTCTGTCCAGCCTGTTTTGAGACCATCCACATTACGATCTCGAAAAAGTAGCGAGTTGCGGTTAGTCTGCGTAATGCCATTGTAAGTGAACTCGCGCTCGGCATAGATTGGATAGAAATCCCTATGCTTGTTCACCGTTTCTCGAGCAATGATTGACAGATCACGCGCCGACATTGTGTTGTAATACTGCTCCGTATCCAACCCACTCGAATTCATGAAAAAACTCTGCTGCATGCCCATAACCTCGGCATACTGATTCATCATGTCAGCAAAGGCGTCTTCACTGCCCGCGATGTGTTCTGCTATCGCGACACTCGCGTCATTGCCTGATTGAATAATAATGCCGCGCAAAAGGTCCTCTGCGCGCACCATCGTATCGACGCCAACAAAAGTCTTCGACCCCTCCATGCGCCAGGCCTTCTCACTAATGTGCACAGGCGTATCGAGTGTCAGGCGACCGCTGATGATTTCCTCGATAGCAATGTAAGACGTCATAATCTTTGTCAGGCTGGCAGGCGGCAACGCCTCATCGGCGTTTTCTTCAATTAAAACCTGCCCTGTTTTGGCATCGATCAAAATATAACTAGTCGCCGCGATATCTGGCGGGCGTGGAATAATCGCGGGAGCTGCAAACGCCCTGAGAGTTGGCAACACGCCAATGCACAGGGCAAGAAGGATACTGAGTGTGCGCTGGTTAGATCGGACTCTTGATATCATGGGAAACTCTTCTCTTTGTCTGAATTCTCTTTTGCGGCTTTTTTGTTTGACGCGCCACCGGAAATTTCACTTGGGTCGATAATTCATCCTGCCGCCATGGCCTATGATACTAGGTCTTGCGCGGAATTATTGATCGAATTTGTATTCGAAAAATAAAATCGGTAATTTAATTCTAGTTTAATGGTTACGCGGCGCGATGCCTACGCATCATCGGTTATCAGTAAAAATAGTCAGGGATTAGTCTCGTTTGAGTCACGCTTTGCCCGTGTTTAGACGCGTTTTGAAATTAGTGTTTCTACTCGGAAACGGTGTAGGGCGTCCCCAGATTAGCTGACGCCACTCGTGCCTTTAGCGAATCCACCTCGGCAAGATCATTCAGAGGTCCGATTCGGACGCGGTGCAAACGCTGACCCTGGGAGGAAATCACCTCTTCTATTTTAACAGGCTGCCGTGTAAGACGCCGCAGCTGCTCTGCAACTTCTTGCGCACTGCCGCGCTGTGAATAGGCACCCACTTGAAGGTATTGGTCAGCTAGTTTGCCGCTACCAACTCTCGCCAACTGCGGCGGCTGGCGTCTCTCGCGAGGCTCGTCTGTATTGACCACGACCGCCTCTAACTCGACGCGCGCAGTGCCTCTGTCGGCGTAGCCAAGCTTCACTGCGGCTGCGTAAGACAGATCAATGATTCTATCTCCGTGAAATGGGCCTCTATCGTTGACTCGGACAATGATGCTGCGATTATTGTCTAGGTTAGTTACCCTGAGAAAACTCGGTATCGGCAGTGACTTATGCGCGGCTGATACCTTATACATATCGAAGATCTCGCCGTTTGACGTTTTGTGACCGTGAAATTTTTCGCCATACCAAGAAGCCACCCCTCTCTCAAAATACCCTTCCTCGGTGGACATGACTGTATAGCGTTTGCCCAGCACCTCGTAGGGACTGCGATTTCCCGCCATTGTGCGCGTCACAGCAGTTGGCACAACCTCACTGATCTCTGAAGGATCTAGCACCCTAGTAGGCGCCCGGTCTTGTGCTAGTTGATAGCGCCCTGCGTTTGGCGAAGGTTGCTGCACAGAGGGACTGCTCGCACAGCCTGCCAGCAAGGCAAGCAAAAGCATCACCGGCGTTTTTACTCCAAAGAGGATGCCACGGTGCTTCGCTGCCTTAACTCGCGACGCGCAAGTCCACACAGACTGAACGGGGTGATCCATTGCAGTACCTCTCATTGCTTCGCCTCTTGATGGTTCTGTTCGCTCAATTTTCCACAGATGTCTACGCAGTAGCCGAATGCCGTCGAGACTCTATAGACGCACAATGCTGCAGACACTCAGAAAGGGTAGCGGTAGCAAGCGAGAAAGTTTGAGTATTTTAGCGCTTTGTCCAGGGTTACACCCTTATCCTGGAAACCCGGAGCACCGATGCCTAGCGCACCGGTTGAGTAACTCGATGGGTCTGAATAGACATGAGCAGCCCAAAGCCGATAAACAGCGTTACAACCGCTGTTCCGCCCCGTGAGATAAGAGGCAGAGGCAATCCAATTACGGGTAATAGCCCCGATACCATCGACATATTGACAAACAAATACAGAAAAAACGTAAGGGTAATGCTGCCTGCCAACAACCGACCGAACATGTCACTCGCCGCGAGTGCGATGCTTGCGCCTCTTATAATCACAAAAAGGTACAGCGCGATGAGCACCAACACACCAATAAGACCAAATTCCTCGGCGAGAACAGCCAAGATAAAGTCCGTGTTGCTCTCTGGAATAAAGTCTAGGTGTGACTGCGCGCCATTCCCGTAGCCTTTCCCATAAATACCACCGGAGCCGATAGCAATCTGCGACTGAATGATGTTATAGCCAGCGCCAGTAGGATCTCTATAGGGGTCGAAAAAGGTCAGTATCCTATTCTTCTGGTGCGGCTGCGCAAGGAACAAATACCATACTGGTGAGGCGATCACCGCTGCGAAGATTCCCGCGAAAACAACTCTCCACCGCAGCCCCGCAAGGAGCACGACAAAAATGCCCGACATGGTAACCATGAGCGCGGTACCCATATCATTCTGAAGAACAATGAGCGCAGCTGGCATTAATGTAAAAACACCCGCCCAAAAGACATGTTTTAGATTGGGCGGCAGCGGGCGGCTCGCCAGGTACCATGCAAGAAGCATTGGGACAATAAATTTCAGCAGTTCAGAGGGCTGGAAACTTGGTAATCCAGGAAGATCCAACCAGCTTTTTGCCCCATTTTTCTCAGCACCAATCACAAGCACGAGGCCAAGTATGAACAATGCCAGGACATAGGCCGTAGGGGTCCATCGACGATAAAATTGACTATCGAATTGTGCAACAGCACACATCACGACAAGGCCGATTCCCATCGTTCCTGCCTGCCGAAAAATCGTTTCGGGGTCTCCCCCTGTAGCGCTGTTGAGCACGAAGAGTCCAAAACCGCAAAGGGCCAACAACCCAGCGAGGAGTATGGGGTCAATATGAATTATCTGCCAAAAGCTGCGCAGCCCGCGGGGCTGAGAGAAACTGACATTCGACTGCCTGACGAAATCTCGATTAGTGGACGCCTTCACACCAGCGCCTCTCTCGACCCAACTCCTCTGCCGATGACTGAGCGAATAGCTCTTCCATGACTAATCATGTCGATGACCTTCATGCTCGGCATTGAGGGCGACAACGCTGGGGGAGTTTTCGTCTGCCTGTCGCGCGCGATCAGAGCCCTCGCTAAGCAGGGCATCAGGATCAGTGGCAAGCGCAGTAAAATCTATTTCTAGGATATCGAGAAGATAGGAATCAATAACCGCTTTGGCGACAGGACCAGCGACACTGCTGCCATGCTGCCCGTTCTCAACAAAGACGGCGACAGCAATCTGGGGCTCGATAGTTGGATGCTGCGCCGGGGCATAGGCAACAAACAGCGCGTGATCTTTATTCAAATCAGACACATCGATATCCTCGCTCTGAAGAATATCTTGAGCGATGCTCACGACTTGTGCCGAACCCGACTTTCCAGCCATTTTATAGGACATATCGCGATCAGCCAGAGCGATCGCTTCATAGGCGGTACCATAGTCTCTGAACACCTGAGAGTACGGCCTATGTACGACCATCGTCATCGACTCTTCAATGTAACGCCAATGTTCTGGATTATCTATCTGCACGTTGCCTGCGGGGTTTGGGTCTTGCGGCTGAAAAGGCTCTCCGTCAATCGCCGCAAGCATTCTCGGCTTAACGACAATCCCTTTGTTGGCCACGATCGCAGTTGCAGTCGCAAGCTGCAGAGGGGTGGCCCACATATAACCCTGCCCAATTGAGGAATTAATCGTATCACCCGGATACCAAGGCTCATTTCGCGTTGCCTGCTTCCACTCTCGCGAGGGCAGCACGCCGGTTCGTGCGTACCCAACATCGAGCGCGAAATTTTGGCCAAAGCCAAACTGACTCAAAAAACTATGAATGGTATCGATACCCATCCGATACCCAAGGTCGTAAAAGAAGGTATCGCAGGATTGAAAGATTGCGCGCTGAAGATTGGTCTCACCATGGCCGCCGCCGATGGCTGTTCGCAATGTGTAGTCACCCCATCGGTAGCGTACACCGGGAAGCCTGAAATAACCGGGGTCTTGAATCACCGTGTCGGTGTCGGTAAAGCCGTGCTGCAAACCACCAAGACCGATAAAAGGCTTTACCGTCGACGCCGGAGGATAGGGATTCACGGTCCTGTCGAATAATGGCGTATTGACAGTGTCGGTTATGAGCTGCGAGTAGTCGGCATTGCTTATCCCTGTCACGAACAAATTAGGATCAAAGCCCGGCTTACTGACCATTGCTAGGATTCCACCGGTTGCAGGATCAATTGCCACAACCGCGCCCCGATGCTCACCTAAGGCTTCGGTAGCGACACGCTGCAATCGATTTTCTAGGAAAAGCGTCAGATTCTTACCGGCAATTGGGTCCGTGCGTTCAAGCCGACGCATGACCTGACCGCGATTGTTCTTCTCGACTACCTCGTAGCCAACCTCGCCGTGAAGAAGAGCCTCGTAGGTGCGCTCGATTCCTGTCTTACCTATGTGATTCGTCCCGCCATAATTTTCACGCGCATCCTCGGCAAACGCGTCGAGCTCTTCACGATTGATCTCAGATACATAGCCAATCGCGTGCGCGTTGAGTTCACCAGTAGGATAGCTGCGCACAAATTGGGGCTCAATGCTAATACCAGGGAGACGATGCGCATTAACCGACACGCGTGCCTTTTCCTCTTCGGTGAGGACATAGCGAAGTGGAACTGAGGAGAAAGGAACTCGGCGGCGCTTGAGCCTTTCTCTGAATTGCTCAACATCCTCTGGAGCGAGGCGAATAAGCGAAGATAACAGCTCGAAAGTCGCCTCGATATCGTCGACCCGTTCTCTCACAACCGAAAGATTAAAAATCGGCTGGTTATCAGCAAGCAGTTCGCCGCTTCGATCGAATATTAGCCCTCGTGCGGGGGGCACATACTGCGAGTGGAGCCGATTGCCATCTGCTCGCGCAGCAAAATAATCGTATTGGGTGACTTGAAGGTTAATAAGTTTGACCAGCAATGCAGCGAACAGAAACGCAACGACGATGCTCGCAACGAGCATGCGTCTCGCGAAAAGCCTTCGTTCAGCCTCCCGATCTTTGAGCTGCCACCTACCTTCCACTCTTCACTCCGCTTCTCACCGTTTGTAAGTTCGACACTGTCTGTGCGCGAAAGCTTTACCTATTATTTGGCTCGCTGCTAACGCTCTATTCCTAGTACTCACGCTCGATGGTATGGGTGCCCTTTGCTCAGGCTGTTCGCGCGATAGAGTTGTTCGACCATTATTACGCGCACCAGAGGGTGAGGTAAGGTCATCGCCGAAAGCGACCAGCTCTCATCTGCACGTGCTGCGCATGCCTTAGACAATCCATCGGGACCACCAACCAAAAGGCAAATATTTCGACCTTGACTCTTGAAGTGCTCGAGTCTCGCGGCGAGCGCCGGTGTATCAAGCGGCTTACCTAACACTTCGAGGCTTACTACATAATCGGCGTCTTGCACGGAAGCTAGAATCGCCTCGCCCTCTTTCTCGCGACATACCTCGGGGCTCTGAGCCTTGGTGCGCTTGGCCATCGGGAGCTCTAGGAGACTAAAGCCCAAATCACCAACGATTCGTTTACTGTATTCATCAACCCCTTCCTGCACCCAGCGCGGCATTTTGGTCCCAATGCTAATTAACTTAAGTTTCATGCTCGACTGCGGTCTCGGTGGTGATTTCCTCAGTTGGTGGCTTAAAACTCCAGAGCTCCTCCAAATTATAAAGCGCGCGCATTGGGGCAACCATTAGATGGACAACAACATCGCCAAGGTCGACTAGCACCCATTCTGCCGCTAGTTTGCCCTCAATGCTTTTAACGGTTTGCCCAGCCTCTTTTGCCGCCTTATCGACTGAATCGGCAAGCGCTTTCACATGCGTACTAGACGAACCAGTAGCGATAACCATGAAGTCCGTAATCGAGGTCAGCCCTTTAACGCTAATGCTACGTATCTCCTGCCCCTTCATGTCACTAAGCGCAGTTACTGCCAGCTCGGCTAACTGGTCGCTTTTAAGTGCCTTTAAATTTTTCAATACTTATTCCTTGTAAATCAATTAATTAAGTTAGCTAAATAAAGTTAAATCTACGTCTATCTGTAGAGATCATGAGTCTCGATATAGGCGCGTACTGTGTCCGGTAACCAGTCATCCAACCTCATATCTGTCGATTGATTGCGACCGTTTACCCCAGAAAGCGCCGCGCGAACGCGTGTAGACGACAAATGATTCTGTAACTCCTCCAGCAGAATAATTTTGCCCCTGCCTCCATCGAAAAGCGCTTCCGGACTTCTCACCATTCGCGAAGCGAGCTGCGTTAGCTCTGCGCTTTCGCGTGATACAGATATCCCCGGACGTGAAACCACCGCGAGTAAATTTTCATCCAAAAGCCGCTCCCATCTATCCCAGAGAGGCAGCCCCTCGAACGCGTCTCTTCCAAGCACGAAGACGAAATCCGTGCTCGGATCGTCGTTCTTTAACTGCGCGAGCGTATCGATACTATAAGAAATACCCTCTCGCTCTAGTTCAATAGAGCTCGCGACGAGTTGGGCGCTGTCCGCACATGCGAGGGTCAACATATCAAGGCGTTGAGCACCAGTCGCACTCGCTGCATGCCGGTGATTAGGGAGTTTACAGGGCACCAAAAGCACGTGATCGAGACTAAGTGCCTCCAGCGCGAGCTCGGCTACGGCGAGATGACCGCAGTGCACTGGGTCAAACATTCCACCGTAGACACCGACTCTCTTACTCATGTGCGGATATGCCCATCCCCTAACACGATATATTTCTGCGAAGTCAGGCCTTCTAAACCCACAGGGCCTCGCGCGTGAAGTTTATCAGTCGATATACCAATTTCGGCGCCGAGACCATATTCGAAGCCATCGGCGAATCGAGTCGACGCGTTAATCATTACCGAACTGGAATCCACTTCACGCAAAAAACGCTGCGCCTTTGTGAAATTCTCGGTAATGATAGATTCCGTGTGCCCCGAACTGTAATGGTTGATGTGAGCTATTGCCTGATCCAGGCCACTGACAACCTTGACCGATAGAATAGGAGCAAGATATTCCTCTCCCCAGTCTTCTTCGGTCGCTGCGATCGCCGTCGGAACAAGAGAAAGTACTCTGGCACATCCCCTTAACTCCACCCCATGATTAGCATATTCGGCGGCGAGCGAAGGCAAAAGCGCTTCTGCAATTGCGTCGTCGATAAGTAATGACTCCAGCGTGCAGCAAGTCCCATAACGCTGGGTCTTGGCGTTGATTGCCACGCGCACTGCCTTATCGAAATCAGCATCTGACTCGATGTACAGGTGGCAATTGCCGTCGAGATGTTTGATCACAGGTACGCGGGAATCGCGACTAATACGTTCAATTAACCCCTTACCACCGCGTGGGACAATGACATCGACAAACTCGGGCATAGTAATCAAATGGCCTACCGCATCTCGATCAGGGCGATCTAGTACTTGCACGGCATCGGTAGGCAACTCTGCCTCAGCAAGCCCTAACGCGATGCAGCGTGCAATCGCTTGATTAGAATTCAGCGCCTCCGAGCCACCGCGCAGAATCGTCGCATTGCCCGATTTGAGGCAAAGACTCGCAGCTTCGCAGGTCACATTCGGGCGCGACTCATAGATGATCCCGATGACGCCGAGGGGCACACGCATACGCCCTACCTGGATACCGCTAGGCCGTGGTTTCATCTCGCTAATGCCGCCAATGGGATCGTCGAGCGCAGCCACTTGCCGAAGCCCCTCGAGCATCGCATCGATGCGTGCAGTCGTCAGTTCTAAGCGATCGAGTAGCGCAGCATCGAGCCCCTTTTCTTGACCCGCCGCCATGTCTAGTGCATTCGCCTCGAGGAGCACCTCACGCGCGTCGTCGATATGCTGGGCTATTGCCAGTAGCGCCGCGTTCTTTTGACCCGTAGTCGCTTTAGCGATTGAAGCTGACGCATCGCGCGCGCGTCTACCTAGGTCGGTCATATAGGCTTTAAGATCTGTCATCTGCGTCCCTAACTCGGCGCGCACCATCTGACACGCGCAACATAACTATGTATTCCTCGAAGTATACCCTACGCCAAGCCCCGCGGTCTGCGGCTAACGCTAAGAGATTGGACACAGGCGGGGGCTAGCGCTTATCCTCGAATGTCCTAGTTAATCGCGAGATAGCCACCTAGAATGACTGAGCCCCCCGAACAGCTAACCGACCAGAATACGAAGCCGACGAAACGCGCTGCAGGCGAACCTGGTGAGGCCAACGCCAAAACAGCCACGCTGAGCGAGGCGACTGTTTCGCAAGCACTCTTGCCGGTTGCAGCGCTCGTGCTGATGCTATCCCTGTCGGTCTATTTATTCGGGGAAGACGCAAGCTATGGGCCAAATCAGATCGCTCTATGCATCGGCGCCGCCCTTGCAGCAGCTATCGGCTGGCGTAACGGACTAAGCTGGGAGGATACCGAAGACGCCATCGTTGCTGGTATAACTATCTCACTCAAACCTATCCTCATTTTGTTTAGCGTAGGCGTATTGATCGGCACCTGGATTCTATCCGGCACAGTGCCGACCATGATCTATTACAGCCTCCTCATACTTGATCCGTCTATCTTTTACGCCGCCAGCTGCCTGATTTGCGGACTCATCGCTCTGAGCATCGGCAGCTCGTGGACTGTCGCCGGTACCGTCGGCATTGCGCTAATTGGCGCTGCCGCCGGCCTCGGTCTGTCGCTCGAAATTACTGCAGGCGCCATCATTTCCGGCGCTTATTTCGGCGACAAAATGTCGCCGCTATCAGAGACAACAAACCTCGCGCCGGCGGTTGCTGGAACGGATCTGTTTAGTCACATCGGTCATATGGTTTGGACAACTATACCCAGCATCGTTATCGCGCTACTGCTTTATCTTGTGCTCGGACTCAATATCGATACGAGCGCGAGCGCCGACGATCTCGCAATCACGATGAGGCTAATCCAAGACAATTTCACCATCAATCCGCTGATGCTAATACCAGTGGCTACCCTGCTCTTCATGGCAAACAAACGCCTCCCCCCAATACCTACCATTCTCGCAGGCGCCCTTATCGCAATCGGGTTAGCTCTCGTTTTCCAGCAGCCCGCTCTGGCCGCAATGTCGGGTGATTCATCATCGTTGACGCTCGGCATTATCAAAGGCATTTGGCAAACGCTTTTCGATGGCTTCGTTCTCGACAGTGGCAATACAACGCTTGATGATTTAATGACACGCGGCGGCATGAGTTCGATGCTCAACACAGTTTGGCTTATTTTATGTGCTATGGTTTTTGGCGCGGCGATGGATTTCAGTGGGCTGCTGCGCTGCCTCGTGGCCTATGCGCTTTCATTCGTCCACAGTACGGGAAGCCTGATTGCGACAACCATCGCAACCTGTATTGGCGCTAATATCATCACCTCAGACCAATACATCGCTATCGTATTACCTGGCAGGATGTATAAGCAGGAATACGCGAATCGCAATCTTGACCCGAAAAACCTCTCTAGAACGCTAGAGGATGCAGCGACCATGACTTCGCCTCTGATCCCATGGAATACCTGTGGAGCCTATATGGCGGGAACGCTCGGGGTAGCGACTTTCGCCTATCTCCCCTATTGTTTCTTTAACTTGATATGCCCCGTCGTCGCTGTTATCTACGGCTTCTTAAGCTTTAAAATAACTCTGCTCGATGAACACGGCAATGAGACCCACGTGCCGTCGAAAGCCTAGTACGATAGGCTGTCGAAAAACCAGTCCGCAGCCGCGACCCACCCTCAGTTTGATGCAATGTTGAGAAACGCGAGGAGCTCGTCACGCGACAGTCCACTCTTGATCAACGACTCCTTTGCCGGTTTCGTCAATTTCTTCACCCGGTGCTCTGCCTGCGAGGCAAGCGAACGCGAGCCGAGAACCAGTGAGTACTCTATCGCTACAAGCGACTTTCCCCGCAGCGAACGAGAACCGCGACCTGCCTTGTGCTCATTGAAACGGCGCTCAACATCGGTACTAATACCTGTGTAAATGCCTCCGTCTTCGCGACGCAAAAGATAGAGACTCCAGCAAGGGTTGGCTTTTTGGGGCGCGCTACCAGCTTCTTCCTCGACCACTTTTTTAGCCTTTACCGATGTGGCTTGCATTGATTCTGTAGCGCTATTCACTTGACTAAAGCACTCGCCAATGAGATTCGTCGAACTGAGCCTTGCCCTCTTTCGCAAGCTTAATCAGATGCGCCCTCATGGTTCGCTTCGCCCATGGCAGTAGATGCTCTCCCACGTCATCATAAGCGCTTATAACAAGTTCATCATCGGTACATGGCGCCAGAAGTCGCAGACGGTCGAAAATTTTTGCTTCGCGCTTGAGGCGATGCGCGATTAGTTTCTCGATTTCCGCAAAAGGTGCACGCATAACCTCCCCATGCGCTGGCGCAAGTGAGATGAGAGGTAGCGACAGCAGGCGCTCGAGAGACGAGAGATATTCGCTCATATCGCCGTCTGGCGGCAGGATCACGGGAGTTGTTCCTTGCAGCACATGGTCTCCGGTGAACAAAAGCCCCTCTTCTTTTAGCAGAAAGCACAGATGATTCGAGACATGACCGGGGGTATGAATCATTTGCAGTGAATAGCAACCCGCTGAGTCCTGACATTCGATTATGTCACCGTCGGCACAGGCGATATCCGAGACAAAGCTATGATCCTGACCTGGCGCCTGCGGTGCATTCAAGCCTATTAATGTCGCGCCGGTATGTTTGGCGAGCGCGAGCGCGCCAGGGGAATGATCACCATGGGTATGGGTAACCAAAATGTTCACAAGACTCGAGTCACCTATCGCAGCCAAAAAATTGTTAAACTGCTCCGCATCGATTGGTCCTGGGTCGATTAGCGTGAGTTTGTCCGTTCCGATAAGGTAGGTATTGGTTCCCGGCCCGGTCATGGGCCCAGGGTTCAACCCGAGAACTCGGCGCACGCGCACCGCTTCGGTCTCAATCTCGACAGGCACACCCGGTTGTAAAAGACTCACCTACTTATCTCCTGTTGTGCGTTTATGCGTTGTATCAAAAATTCTTGCAACACCTGTTATCTGTCATCGAATACTAGCGCGAACTGGGCCACCGCCCCAACCTGCCATGATCAACAATCAGTTACCGTCTGCGTATGGAGTTCGATCGTGTTTCGCTTCATAATCCGTTGCTACTCAAAATGGCGCGAATTTGGGCGCCGGCTAGCAAAAAATAGGGAAGCACATGTACACGATAAAAACCTATAACCAAATCTCGAACCGCGGCCTCAGCCGCTTCCCTACCAGTGAATACACTGTCTCTGGAGAGGCTACAGAGGCCGACGCGATAATGCTGCGCAGCCATAAGCTATCGATGGATGAGGTGGGCAGCTCGCGCGCCGTGGCAAGAGCCGGCGCAGGCACCAACAATGTTCCCGTAGCGGAATGTACAGAGCGAGGGGTCGTTGTCTTTAATACACCGGGCGCCAATGCTAACGCTGTAAAGGAATTAGTGCTTTGCGGCCTCCTGCTCGCCTCACGCGGCATCATCCCGGGCATCGCTTTCGCCGAGTCACAGGCGCACCTGAGTGATCATGGTGAGCTTTCGAAACTAATGGAGCAAGAGAAGAAGCGCTTTGCGGGCAGCGAGATCGCGGGCAAAACACTGGGCGTAGTTGGTCTCGGCGCGATCGGTTCGCTTGTAGCCGAGATGGCAATAGGCCTTGGCATGAAGGTTAATGGTTTCGATCCGGCACTTTCAGTCGAGGCTGCTTGGCGCCTGCCGAGCAAAGTTAAACGCATAGAGAGTCTCAGCGCGCTAGTTGCGAACTCAGACTTCATTACACTCCATTTGCCGGCAATTGACGCCACGCGCGGGCTCATTAACGATGAACTTTTCGATGCGATGCGCCCCGGTACTTGCCTAATCAACTTCGCTCGCGATGAAATAGTCGACGCCGCTGCACTCCTTAGAGCACTTAACGCCAACAAGTTAAGGCGCTATGTCTGCGACTTCCCACGCCGTGAATTGATGGGACGTGACGAAGTTATTGCGATGCCGCATATCGGCGCAAGCACGCAAGAGGCCGAAGAAAACTGTGCCATTATGGCGGCAGATCAGCTGATGGATTTTCTCGAGAACGGGCACATACGTAACTCGGTGAATTTTCCAACACTCACACTCGACAGAGCCGAAGGCGCTGCGCGCGGCACACGCCTAGCTATAAGCAATCGCAATGTGCCCAAGATGCTTGGGCAGATTCTCGCCGTGCTCGCCGATCAAAATATCAACGTATTAGATATGATTAATAAAAGTCGTGACGAAATCGCCTACAACCTTATCGATCTTGAGAGTGAGCCTTCGGCGGATTCACTGGCTGCGATTGCAGCAATAGATAATGTCATCAAGGTCACGCTGATTTAGCGCATAAAAAATAAACTACAAAGTAACTTTCTGGGAAAACGCTATGACACAGGTTTACAATTTTGGTGCCGGCCCCGCAATGCTGCCTGCAGAGGTGATGAAAAAAGCACAGGCTGAGTTTCTCGATTATCAGGGCATGGGCGCTGGTGTCATTGAAATCAGCCATCGCTCGGCAGAGTTCGATGCCGTGCTTAACCGCTGTGATGAACTCCTCAAGGAGCTTGCCGGCATACCCGATAATTACAAGATTCTCTATGTCCACGGCGGCGCTCAGATGCAGTTTAGCGCGGTGCCTTTGAACCTGCTTGGATTGAGTCCCACTAGATCGGCCAGCTATATCGAGACTGGGACTTGGGGCGTCAAGGCCCGCAAAGAAGCTGCTCGCTATGGCAACGCGACAACAGCTGCGAGTAGCGCCGACACCGGCTTTGACCGCATTCCAGAGTTCGATGTTGCAAGCTTACCCAAAGATACAGCGTACCTGCACATCACTAGCAACAATACGCTCTACGGCACACGCTGGCATAGCTTCCCGCAAACCGGCTCGATACCGCTTGTGGCCGATATGACATCTGAATTTTTGTCGCGAAAAATCGATATCAGCCAGTTCGGTATTATTTTCGCTGGCTTGCAGAAAAACCTTGGGCCTGCAGGCCTCGCGCTTGTCATCGTACGCGAAGATCTTTTAGGTCATGCACTCGAAGAAACGCCGTCGCTGCTCGACTACAGTGTGTATGCCGGCAGCCACTCACTAGCGAACACAAACAATACGTTTGCCATCTATATGATGGGGCTCGTGCTTGAGTGGGTAAAAGAACAAGGTGGGGTTGCTAAACTCGAAGCTCAGAATGAGGCGAAAGCGAAGACGCTCTACGATGTTATCGATGCGAGCAATTTTTATCTTGGAGTCGCTGACCCGGCACATCGCTCAATCATGAACGTGACATTTAATCTCGCTAAACCGGAACTGCTCGATGTGTTCGTCGATCAAGCTCTGCAAGAAGGACTGTACGCGCTTAAAGGCCACAGAGACGTTGGTGGCGCGCGCGCGTCAATCTATAACGCGATGCCAATGGCTGGGTGCGAAGCACTCGCCTCCTTCATGCGCAAATTCGAGAGCGAAAACGCCTAGGCTGTTAACCGATGGAGCAAAAGAGCGTTGCATTAGGCACGCAGAAACAGACGCGACAGCGGAAAATAATTCATTGCGACTGCGACTGTTTTTACGCCTCCATCGAAATGCGAGACAACCCTGCCCTGCGTGGCAAGCCCATAGCCGTCGGCGGCTCTCCGGAACGCCGCGGCGTGGTGGCAACTTGCAATTACGAAGCGCGTAAATTCGGTATACATTCGGCAATGGCGTCGGCGACTGCTCGGCGTCTTTGTCCTGACCTAATTATCATTCGGACCGATATGGAGAAGTATCGCCTCGCTTCATCCCAAATTCATGCAATCTTTCAACGCTATACCGATCTCATAGAACCACTCTCGTTAGACGAAGCCTACTTAGACGTCAGTGAGTGCGATGAGTTTAGGGGCAGCGCAATAAGAATAGCCGAAGCCATACGAAACGAGGTACGAGAGACCGTAGGGATAACTATTTCAGCAGGCATCGCTCCTAACAAGTTTCTTGCAAAAATAGCTAGCGACTGGAACAAACCAGATGGGCAGTTCGCAGTGCTGCCCAATGAGGTAGAAAATTTCGTCGCCAAACTCGCTGTCAACAAGCTCCATGGCGTCGGTAAAGTTACGGCAGCCAAAATGCATAAACTCAATCTAAAAACCTGCAAAGATTTGCAAAATTTCGGCGCGGATGCCTTAACCGAGCATTTTGGTAGTTTTGGAGAACGACTTTTCCAGCTGAGTAAAGGTATAGACAACCGACCGGTATCGACCGATCGTATTCGCAAGTCTGTTAGCGTCGAAAATACCTTCGATACCGACCTTCCCGATATCAACAGCTGTCGGGAAGCGATGTTAAAGCTTCTCCCGAAACTACATAAACGTCTAGGTAGATTGGATAAAGAGTATTCAATTAAGAAACAGTTCGTGAAATTGAAATTCCATGATTTCGTCACAACTACCGTGGAGATGCTTTCTGAAGACACTGACATAAACAATTATCTCGCATTATGTGAGCAAGGTTTCGCACGCGGAGAGCGGCCCGTACGTTTAATAGGCGTAGGCGTACGCGTCGAACCGCTGATCGACAGCAATGCGACAACATCAGGCAATCAGTTGAGCCTACTGCCTGAGCTATCCGAGTTGCCGGAGCAGGCAAAACGGACAGAGCACGAGAAAAATTCATGAGCAGATACCGCCCACCACAGAAGCAGAGCTCAAACTACATTACTGCAGAGGGGCGACAGCGCCTAAAAAATGAGGTGTACCAGCTCTGGAAAGTGGAACGCCCTATAGTCACGCAGGCTGTTTCCGAGGCTGCCGCGCAGGGAGATCGCTCCGAGAATGCTGACTATATCTACGGCAAGCGACGCCTAAGAGAGATCGATAGTCGCGTGCGCTACTTAAGTAAGCGCTTAGAAAACTTTATAGTTGTTGACCGACCGCCTGATGACCCTAGCCGCGTATTTTTCGCCGCCTTTGTTCGTGTCGAATTTGAAGATAGCGCAGGCGAAGTAAAGCAAGCGCGCTACCGCATTGTAGGCGCAGACGAGTTAGATCCGTCGCTCGGCTATATAAGCGTGGACTCTCCACTCGCGCGAGCATTAATCGGCAAACGCGTCGATGATGAAATCAGCGTCTCCACCCCCACGGGAGTCATTGAATATTCCATCATCGACATTGAGTATGCAGAAAGCTAGGCTAAGCTTCGCGACTATCGCGTGATCTTCTTTGTTCAGATCTAACAGTGACAGCCCTAGGGAGTTTCGACGATGACAACAGTCACTCTGCTTGCCCTACCTGGCGCATTTGGCTCAGCACTGACAATTCCCCTAGAGATGATCTCCGCAGCGCGCGACATCGCTCGCTCGCGACGCCACCCTAGCGCTAACTTGCGCATTACAATCGCTAGCAACGGGCTCAGCTCTGTCGATCTGATGGGTGGCATGCGCCTGCAATGCGAAGCTAAGCTTCCCACCCTTTCCCCAACTTCTAAATCTGACATCGTCTTCGTGCCAGGATTTTGGGGCAACCCTCGCGCTATGTTGGCCAAGAACGAGGGGGTAGTTTCGTGGTTAGCTGAGCAGCAGCCGCCGATAATCTGTGCAATCACAACAGGGAGCTACTTCGTAGCCGAGGCAGGGTTGCTAGACGACTGTGATGCAACCACGCACTGGCGTTTCTTCGACGATTTCGAGGCCCGCTACCCCAGCCTAAATTTGCAGCGCAATCGATTCATTACACGTTCGGCGAATCGTTACTGTACCGGCAGCGTCGATGCTGTGCGCGATGTCGTGCTGCACCTAGTTGCTCATTTATTCGATAGGGATATAGCCACCGAAATAGCTCGCCATTTCACACATGAGATAGGCCCCTCCCTGCAGTCAGCACTCCTTGCAGCTTCGCCCCAAGACAGTCATCACGACGAAACTATTGCCTTGGTTCAGACGTGGATTCATGAGAATTATGATCAGCAAATCACTAACGACGTGATCGCCAATCTTGCTGGCATGAGTATCAGAAATCTCGCGAGGCGATTTAAAAAAGCTACTCGTACCACGCCATCCGCTTATTTAAGAAATACCCGTTTGGAAGAGGCAAGAGCGCTTCTTCGAGACAGCGATGCAAACATAATCGAGATTGGAGATCTCGTTGGCTACCGAGACACAAGTCACTTCATCGACGCATTTAAAAAGCACACAAAATCAACACCTGGCGAATACCGTCGACTCGTTCGCGCGAAAGTGTTTGCCGCTGACTAACTGCTGGATACAAATGTTCAACGATGTCCGCACTATCAGCGATGCGTTACTTACTCGAACGCGCCTTTAATGCCTCGAGTTGCTCGGCAGTCGCCTCAGGCTGATGATTTTCTTTCCACTGCGAGTAGGGCATGCCATAGATTGCTTCACGTGATTGCTCAACAGTCATGGACAGGCCTCTCTCTTCAGCGGCCGCGAGATACCATTTGGACAGGCAATTTCGGCAGAAATTCGCGAGAATCATTAGATCGATATTCTGCACATCTTTGTTCGCATCAAGGTGAGCGAGGAGTCGTCGAAAAGCCGCAGCTTCGATCTCGGTTTTTTCTTGGTTGGTCATATTGTCGCCTCGTAGTAAGAGTTAATTATTTCCCACCACATTATAAGGCGAGTTTATAGCCATTCAGAGACCTGAATAAAGATAGCGAAAAACAAAAAGCACGCATCGCTTACGTTCTAAGCGACACGTGCTTCGATATTACTCGTTAATTAATTAAGCAACAGCATATTCGCCGGCCACGTCACGCGCTTCATCATCGACGGCGGAGCTCTCGATAACTGACTCTCCCACCAACTCTGCGGCGCTTAATTCGTGTATGGGCGTCGCTCTGTGCTTTTTATCAACAGAGCGCAGCTGCCGCTCCGCAACATTAAACGCGTCTCGTATAGCGACATAGAGGTCTTCATGGGACTGTTTGTCGTGCTGCTCTTGATTTACTCTCACTTCTATTTGAGGCGTGTGTATTTCGATGCTAACAGAGTAAACCTTGCCCTTGTGATGATGGTTATGCGGGGAATCTAAGACAACACGCCCGTTAATAATTTGGTCGCAGTAACGCGAAAGTTTCTCAATACGTTTTGTAACCGCTTCGGTTAACGCGTCAGTTTGATCGATACTATGGAATACAATTTGGATGTCATTAGTCATTAATTACTCCTAGCTATCATTAATACAATCTAACTTATGTTGACTCACACTTGCGCGTGGTCTACGTCCTAAATGAAACTTTTTCCTCCTTCTTGAAGCCTTTATTAATCGCACTACTCCATTTACTAAATGCGTATCTGACACAAATTTTCAAGTACACATCACTCGCCCAATGCAAAATTTCATGAGAAAAGTCTGTAAGACACTTAGCGCTAAACGCTTTTGACACGAGAAACTTTCGCGACAGGCCACGCGGACTCAGGGAGGCACAGAACAAAAAATACAATGAGATAGGAAACAAAAAGAAGGATTTTGCAGATAAAACGAAACGTCTAGCGCAAGAGTTGCGCTGAGTTAACAAGGTCTTGCCAAACTCACACTTGCCAATTTTGCGAATGTGACTCCAACCTTGAAGAATCGACACGAGTAGTGGCATTCCCCCTCCGTTTAATCACCTTCAGACTAACGCAGCTATGTGATGATGTCTAACCAATCTCGCGATAAAAAGTGCGCCTGGGGAAACTCCTTGCTCTGGATCAATGATTTAGATTCCATTGCGTCGAAAATCACTAAGAATTTCTCTACTAGACTGACCCGGGGTGGTAACACCAATGCCAAGGCTCATAGGCTATCCCAAAAGGATTATCGCGAGGATAAGTCAGTACGAACCCAAACTTCCCTGCGTAAGCGAGCAACCACCTAAAACACTCGGTCTCGTCGAACGCCTCGTCTAACGCCTCAACACCCTCGGTTGTTACATCCACCGCATTGCCTGTGTGATGCTCGCTAAACCCCGGCGCAGCGCTGACTTTTAGAATATCGCTAAGAGCCTCGCCGGCGCTCAATTTGCGCGCAATGATCTCCGCCTGATAATCGATACTGCGGTACGCGGACACGAGCTGTAGGGTTATTCCCTGCTTACTTGCCTCCTTTTGAATCTGCATCCATGCCTGCGCTGCTGCCGGCGCAAGCCGCTGAGGGCGGCCAAATACATCGTCCCCAACAGACACTAAGCGTTGAGCTTCAGCGCAAAGTGGCTGCTTGCATAATCCGAGCTTCGCGTCTTTCAGCAGCGATGCCGCCAGACCTAATTTCTCATGAAGCGCCGTAAGTTTCGTCAGATAGCTCAATTCAGATGTCGCCGACAACGCGAGTACCTCAGTAAGTTTTGGACCCGAGTATGGGAGGATTTGAACTTCATCGTAAATCTGCCGCAAGAGGGTTGCAAGCAGCAGCAAACCCGAAGATGTGATGTAGCTAAGTCAATTACTCTCAGGTTTTGTCGTTTATATTATATTTTATGTCTTTTTTACTGCATTTTGACTCGCTAGTGATCGGCATAATCCACACCGTATCGTTCGACTGGCTCACTCAGGCGGACGTCAGGCCAGCGTACAAAGGGAGCAGTAATTGTTATGACGCCATTACCGGTAATCACAGGCTTCGGAGGCGTAAGCCCCGCGGGTCGCAGCTCGTTCCATCGAGGATATCAGCGCCTAGTCGAAAGCACGCTGAGCCAAGCACAGCGACAGCACTTAATTGCTAGCCTTGAAGGATTATCGAATTCACAATCAGAAAAAACCCCTGCAGACATTCTATTGCGCAACACCCTCATTCGCCCATTAGAGACAAATCTTTTTGACCCCCAGCAGCAACGCGTCCACACGCATCTAACGCTCTCGCCTGACTCTCATCTAATCGACGACCAAGGTGACCGGGGAGAATGCGGTGAGCTCAAATTTCGCGTGCCGAGGCGTCAATTACCCACCGTCCTGCCCCCCGGGTGGCGACTAATCGATGAGGCCAGCGAGCATGTAACCATCGCCTGCGAACGTGCCGAGATCATGCTAGCAAGCACTATCGAGATGAAAGTAACCAGCGCCGGCCAGTTGCCAAGTGGCTTCGACCCCGCTGCTCTCTATGCTTCGCGCAATCATCCTCGCGCGCTGCAGATGACTGTGTATGGCGCGTCTGACGCAATCAATTCGCTAGGCATCGATTGGACAAGGATACGCAGCCGTGTCGCGCCCGATGCAATCAGCGTCTATGCCGGGAACTGCATGGGACAGTTAGACAGCGCTGGGTTTGGCGGCATGCTGCAGGCTCGCTTATTGGGCAATAAAGTCAGCTCTAAACAGCTTCCACTTGGGCTAATTGAGATGCCCGCAGACTTTATCAACGCCTATTTACTTGGCAATCTCGGCACGACCGGGACAAGCGTCGCCGCCTGCGCAACGTTCTTGTACAACCTGCGTCAGGGCATTAAAGACATACAATCCGGGGAATCTAGGGTCGTTATTGTCGGCACCAGTGAGGCACCTCTCACGCCGGAGGTGTTCGAGGGCTTTAATGTCATGGGCGCGCTTGCAGAGGACTCAAAGCTGCGCGCGCTCGATGGTCTCGCGCCTGACGCCTCTTTTGATTCGCGTCGTGCCTGTCGACCTTTCGGCGATAACTGCGGCTTTACACTCGCCGAGTCCTCGCAGTTCGTCATTCTCATGGACGATACACTCGCAGTCGAATTAGGCGCCACTATCTTAGGCTCGGTAAGCGATGTATTCATCAACGCCGACGGCTATAAAAAATCAATCGCGGGGCCAGGCGCCGGAAATTATCTCACTGTCGCCAAGGCCGCGGCGGCGGCTCGCTCGATTGTCGGTGAACGGGCGCTGCGAGAACGCAGCATCGTCCAAGCGCATGGCACCGGTACGCCGCAAAACCGCGTTAGCGAGTCGGCCATTCTGAATCGTGTTGCGAAGGAATTCGGCATACAGGGCTGGCGCATCGCTGCAGTCAAGGCATTCATGGGGCATTCACTCGCAAGCTCGGCCGGCGACCAACTCATGTCCGCCCTAGGACTTTGGGCACACGGCACGATTCCCGGCATTGAAACGGTGACCGAAGTCGCCTCAGACGTTAAACGAGACTGCCTCGATTTTGTATTGAAACATAGGGAGAGCAGCGCGGAATCAATCGATGTGGCGCTTTTAAACTCCAAAGGGTTTGGCGGCAATAATGCGACGGCGACAGTGCTTGCCCCTCATGTAACTCAGAAAATGCTCTGCGCGCGTCACGGTCAGAAAGCGATGATTGGCCATGCCAAGCGCAACGAAGCAATCGTCGCTATAAGTGCCGACTACGATGCGGCGGCCTCCCGTGGCGACCATCGCATCCTCTATCACTTTGATAACGGCGTACTCGGTGAGGAGGCCCTCTCGTTCGGTGCGACAACAACTGGACGCTGTAACTCAATGAAGGTGGGCGAAGACTGCCCCTCCATCAACCTTGACGTGAAAAGCCCTTATGCAGAGCTCGCAGTTTAGCCTTTTATTTCGAGCGCATGCTCCTCTGCGATGCGCTGCTTCCAAATCGCAGGCCCGGTGTTGTGCACTGAAGTACCAGAGGAGTCTACGGCAACGGTAACCGGCATGTCTTCTACGACGAACTCGTGAATGGCCTCCATGCCGAGGTCCTCGAATGCGACGACCTTAGACTGGCGGATCGCTTTGGAGACAAGATAGGCGGCACCACCCACTGCCATAAGATAAACCGCTTTATGCTTCTTGATTGCTTCAATGCCAATGGGGCCGCGCTCAGCCTTGCCAATCATGCCTATTAGACCGGTTTTTTCGAGCATATCGTCGGTGAACTTATCCATCCGCGTAGCTGTGGTTGGGCCCGCCGGGCCAATAACCTCATCGCGCACTGCATCTACAGGACCAACGTAGTAAATAAATTTGTTTTTAAAGTCGACGCCGGCGGGCAGAGGCTCGCCGTTGGCTAATTGTGTAAGCAAGCGCTTGTGAGCCGCGTCGCGGCCGGTGAGTAATGTGCCGGATAGCAACAAAGTTTCGCCTGGCTGCCAGTGCGTAATCTCCTCTGGGGTGACCGTGTCCAGATTCACACGGCGCGTTCTCGGCCCAACGTCCCAGGTTATTTCAGGCCAGTCAGCTAAGCTTGGAGGAGTCAGTTCTGCAGGGCCTTTGCCGTCAAGATGGAAATGCGCATGCCTAGTCGCTGCGCAGTTTGGAATCATCGCAACGGGCAACGAAGCAGCGTGCGTAGGATAGTCGCTGATCTTGACATCCAGCACAGTGGTCAGGCCGCCAAGGCCCTGTGCACCAATTCCCAAATTATTCACCCGCTCCATTATCTCCAAGCGGAGCTCTTCAACCCGCGAGTTTGGGCCACGTGCACGCAACTCATGAATATCGATAGGGTCCATTAAGGATTCCTTCGCGAGTAACATTGCTTTCTCAGCCGTTCCCCCGATACCAATCCCAAGCATGCCGGGAGGACACCAGCCAGCGCCCATCGTCGGCACAGTGCGCTCGACCCAGTCAACAATACTGTCGCTCGGGTTCAGCATAACGAGCTTGGATTTATTTTCTGAACCACCACCCTTCGCCGCAAGTTTTACCTCGACCGAATTTCCTGGCACGAGTTCCACATGCACCACTGCAGGCGTATTGTCGCCTGAGTTTTTACGCAGCCCCGCTGGGTCGAGAAGAATAGAGGCGCGCAAGACGTTGTCCGGATGGAGGTAAGCACGGCGGACGCCTTCGTTGACCATGTCGTTGATTGACATAGAACCTTCCCACTGCACTTGCATACCGACCTTTAAGAAGACACAAACGATGCCCGTGTCTTGGCAAATAGGCCGCTTACCCTCGGCACAGAGGCGTGAGTTAATCAGTATCTGCGCCATCGCATCCTTTGCAGCGGGAGACTCTTCGCGCTCGTAGGCAGCATGAACCGCTTGCACAAAATCGATAGGATGGTAGTACGAGATGTATTGCAATGCGTCGGCGACGCTCTGAATAAGGTCTTCATTGCGAATAAGGGTAGTCACTGTTTCACCTCTAAAGGATGGCCATGCCTTGCATAGATTAAGGCGCTAGCTTAAGGTTTAGCGCATCGATTTAGCCTAAACCTATCGCCACGCACGGGTCTGCCGGGTCGACCAAAGTCGATCGAATGGATGCCAAAAACAAGTTACTATTCTACCATCGCTGATCCGGTGCGGCGATGTCCTGCAGACCGAATTATCGGTATTGGCAGAAGAAATAGTCACACGGCTAATTCGCGCCATCACGCTCTTTGGTTACCTTAAGGAATTTACTCACATGCTTGACTCCAGAGACCCCAATATAGACTACAGCCTCGACGCAGGGGTTTTCGTCCTTAAAATCAATCGCCCCGAAAAAAAGAACGCGCTGCTACCAGGTATGTATGCTGCGCTGGCCGAGGGTCTTCGCTGGGCAGACGAAAGCGATGACGTTCGAGTGACGCTTATCCGCGGAGTAGACAACTGTTTCACAAGCGGCAACGATGTTAATGGCTTTGTGAGCAACGAAGCGGATTCTTCTAAGGGCCGACCATCGCAGGATCTCATGCACGCGCTGAACGAGAGCAAAAAGCCGATTGTGGCAGCGATTAGCGGCTTGGCCATTGGCATTGGCACAACGCTGTTGTTTCACTGCGATCTCGTTTACGCCTCTAGCGAGTGTTTTCTACAAATGCCGTTTACACGCCTAGGATTATGTCCCGAAGCAGGTTCGAGCTATTTACTACCGCGACAAATAGGGCATCAGCGCGCTTCGGAAATGCTGCTCTTGGGAGACCGCATGAGTGCCGAGCAGGCGCGGGACTATGGCGTGGTAAATGAAGTCTTGGATCAGGCCGAGTACCTCGACTACGCGATGACAAAGGCACGACAGCTCGCCGCACTGCCCGCCGATTCAGTTCAAACCAGCAAACGCCTCATCAAAACCGGATCAGCCGAAGCGACACGCGCCGTCATCAATGACGAATTGATCGAATTCAATCGATTACTGCAGACACCAGAGGCGCAAGCTATTGTGCAGGCTTTCTTGGCGAAATCCGCTGCGAAGTAAGGACCAGAAAGCGAAAAACTCAAATAGTTCGAAAGGCTTTTACTCGAGTAAGAAATCTTTTGCCGCGTTAACCTTTTTAGCAAGATAGTCATTACCCCCTCGATCGGGATGTAGCTTTCTCATTAAGTCTCGGTGCGCAGCGATGATATCGGCGCGCTCAGCACCCTCGCAAAGACCCAACACTTCGAGGGCATGCGCTCTGTTCATTTCTTCGTAGTTTCCGTTTTCAGCATGCTTGCTCCTTCCCGCTGCCTCTTCCCACTCAGGATGCACGCGAGCCAGATAGGCCTGCAGCAGCTGCACCGAGTCGCCATCGTCGTTGCACTCTGAGAGAAGCTCCAAGAGTTCGCCGAGGCTCATGCTTTCGAGCCGTCGTCCGGCAAACCTCCCAACAACCACCTCTCCCTGCATCTCTGCAGATTCATGATCAAGCGACATGGATAAGAAGCTCGTTCTGATTGTTGACTGCTGCCCGGGCTGTCTCGGCTTGCTCGCATTCGCGCGTCCACGAAGCATGTGCAACATCGGCAACAAGCGCAGCAGCGCCGGCAGCAATCTAAAGAGTGAGGTCGCTGCCAACCCCAATGGCGCCAAAATAAACTGCACTGGCAGTCGACCCATGGCTATCAGCACGCCAACCACTAACAGTCCGGCGAGGCTTATTGCCAGCCAACGTTTCTGAGTCGCTGTGAGTGACGCAACTCTCGAGATGCGCTGTGCCAACCAATAGGCAATTAAAGGCAGCAGGATAATGAGAAGCAGTCTAAAAATCATAGTGGGGGAAACTCACTCAGTTTTATCGACGAATTTGACGTTCGAGCAGAGCGACCGCTCCTGCCGCGTCTTTATCACGCGCACCTAAGGCAGTCAGCGCTTTCATACCGCCAGCCGCATAGGCCGCGACTGCGCGCAAAAGATGCGCGAGTTGCGCAGCGCTCGCCGAATCGAAGCGACTGTGCGCTCCACCTGAGAGCCTACACAGCTCTTTGAAGCCGGCCATTGCGATTGGGTCACTGCCTTCCTGAAAAATGAACAGCGGCACTTTTAAAAGGCCTAATTTACCGGCGAGATCCGCGAGTGTGTCTATGTCCTCTTCGAGACAATCGCCGACATAAACGACACACCCGAGGGGCTTAACTGAATTTTCCCGCAGCGCATGCTTTAACACAGAACCAATTTGAGTGCGGCCTGCCTCGCATCGCAACCCCTGCATAATACCCAACACACTGTCAGCGTTACTCTGCCAATCACTGGCGAAAAAATCACCGAAACCGCGGAAATAACAAAGCTGAAGTGCAAGCCCACCGAGTGCAGCTGCCTCACTGAACATCTGTGCTTGGAGATGGCTCGCACGATCCCAAGTAGATTGTCTGCTCGCGGTCGCATCTAGCGCAAAAACAAGTCTGCCGTCAGCATTACCCCGGGGCAGCGAAGCCATTTGGGTCAGAAAAGCACTGATGTCAGCCGAAGACGAGACTAGTTGCTTGTCTCTATTTCCTGATGCCTTCTCGCTGGCCTTCACAGGCGCACGCGCAACTGCCTCAGGCTTATCTGCGCTCGAGGTTTTGGAGTGTGAACTGAGCTTACTCAGAACCGTGGTCAGAAAGTCTTTCTTCATGACCAAAGATTAGCATGGCCGAAGGTGTACGATACACCTGAAGTTATTCGACTAAGCCAAAAAGCTCAGAGGGTGAGAGGGCAGAACCCGAAGAGAGCAACGATAAAGAAGAGAGCAACGATAAAGAAGAAAATAACGATAAAAGAGCGATGGTGCGGACGGGGAGACTTGAACTCCCACACCTTTCGATACTAGAACCTAAATCTAGCGCGTCTACCAATTCCGCCACGTCCGCAGCGCTCGACCGAAAATTTCTTTGCTCGATCAAGGGAGGCGCATTATACCCGATCAGCGCGCTTTGCCAAGCGCTAGTAAGCTATGACCACGCAATCTATACTTTGAGGCGACTACTCGCTAACTCAAAGGAACAACTATGGCTCATTTGGACCTCGACATTAAAGAAGGTACTGCGACACTCACGATGAATCGACCCGAGGCTAGGAACGCCCTCAGCATGGAGATGCGCGCCCAGCTCATAGAGGTACTCCACGACATCGAACATGATGACGCTGTTCGCTGCGTGGTCCTTAAGGGCGCCGGCGACCATTTTATGGCTGGCGGCGATGTAAAAGGCATGAGTGAGTCGATAAAGAAAGCGCCTGCTGAGGTACGCAAAGAATTTCTGTTACGCATCCATGACCTGCACCCAATTATGTTCGCCATGCGACGCATGCCAAAACCGATTATAGCGAGCTGCCGCGGCGCGGCTGCCGGTGCCGGCGTGAGTATGGCGCTTGCTTGCGATCTCATTATTGCTGCGGAGGATGCCTTTTTCACGCTCGCTTACTGCAAGATCGGCACGAGCCCAGACGGCTCTTCCTCTTTCCACCTGCCTCGCGCAGTGGGTATCAAGAAGGCCATGGAAATCGCCCTCTTGGGCGATAGGTTTAGCGCACAAGAGGCGAAAGACATCGGGATGATTAATTTCGTTGTACCAAGCGCAGAACTCGAAACCGAAACGGCGTCTCTCGCTCAGCGTCTCGCTACTGGCCCGACACATGTTTATGGGAATACCAAGGCGTTGTTCTATCGATCACTTGAAAGCGAGTTCGAATCACAGTTGCAAGCAGAGGCAGAGTATTTTGCCGACTGCGCGTCTCGCGCAGATTTCAGGGAGGGTGTCACAGCCTTTGTCGAGAAACGCAGTCCAAATTTTACCGGCAGTTAATGGACCGCCCAGCCAACCCGCGGCTTAGCCGAAAACCCCGCCCAACCTGTTACTGAGCTGGGCGGAGCGCTGACTGGATAGATTCGACATTTTGCTGGAGTCGGTACAGGCTGTCATTGACCTGTAGCCTATAAGCATTTACCGACTCCATCGACTGCTCCACATACTCGAGGCGTCCGGCGAGACCAAGCACCGTGCTGTCCCCGCTATTTAGGGAAGCCTGGATCGCGACAAGATCACCGCGCAATTCACCGAGTTCGTCCACCTGCGCATTTAATTGAGCGAGCGCCGTCGTGGCAGACGCCAGTTCGTTGGCCAAACTATTGATGCGGGACTCGACTGCAATCAACGACTCAGCAGAAGCAGCAACGCGCGAAGCATTTTGTGCAATCGTCTCATCTTGTCCCTCGTTCGTGAGTCTGATACGCGCCGCTTCTCCCTTGAGCTCATCAATGCTGCTATTAATGACTCGCCGTGCGGCCCAGAGTTTATCTATTTCGGAGAAATTAAAGTCCATGCGCTCAATCATTTTCAGAGTGGACTCCTCTGCGCTATCTCCCACCAAATTAAGTCGGCGCTCAAGATCAGCGATTCGAAGCTCGGCTGCTCGCGCGTCATCCTCGGCCTCTTGAATGTAGACATAACCAAACCCTGCACCGCCCAGCACTGCCAGAAAAAGTACCGCTACCGCGCTCTTCAAGCCCGCTGAGCTGCCGGGTTTCGCCGCGCCTCTGGCAGGCATCACAATATCCTGACTTTGCGCTCTACGGTTATTAAGGTGGCTATCTACATCATCGCGCTCGGGAACCATCGGGGGAAGCCGACCAAGGTCATCGTTGTCTCTCATCTTAGGGCTCGCTTGATTCTGTGAGGAGAATATCTCTTATTATCTACAAATTGGCGAAAGCCTGCTATCCCTTAACCTAGAGTTCCGTACCCGAGTTCCGCGCCTTGATCCTTGAATCGTTTCGATAGCCTGTCTGTTGCAGCAAATGCTACACTGATCACCACAGTCGCGAGATTTGCCAATCTCATCGAATGAAACTGATCCCAATAAAACTAATAAAGGAGCTACCCATGGAACTCGACAATTTAGTCCCCTTCCTCGTCCGCTGGATTCATCTTTTCGCCGGCGTGGTTTGGATCGGCATCCTCTATTACTTTAATTTTGTTCAAACCGAATACTTCAAAGTCGCAGACCCTGCCGCAAAGGCGTCCGCGATATCGAAACTTCTACCTAATGCGCTCAAGTGGTTCCGCTACGGCGCTTTAGTCACCTTTATATCCGGCATCGCGCTCGCAGGCTATCTCGCCGCTGCCGTCAATTTTTACATTATCCTAGGCATGCTCATGGGAACTCTTATGTTCCTCAACGTGTGGCTCATTATTTGGCCTAACCAGAAAGTAGTAATGGCCTCAAACGAGCAAGTAATGAGCGGAGGCGAAGCGCTTCCAGAAGCGGCCGGCGCCGCAGCGAAGGCTGGACTTGCCTCGCGCACCAACACCCTATTCTCGCTTCCAATGCTTTTATTCATGGTTGCCTCGGGGCACTTAAGCGGTCTTGGCAGCCTGCCGTTGGGCGCGGAAATGGGCGTCAGCAGCACAGCAACGGCGGTTGCCGTTATTCTCATTCTGGCAATCGAAGCCAATGCCATTAAAGGCAAGATGGGGCCGATGGCAAGCGTTGTCGGTGTCGTACACCTAGGTGTCGCGCTGGCCGCAGTCCTGCTGGGAGTAGCGCAATACCTCTAACAGTCTTTGTACGACTGCTGCTAACTACGTAGCCGCCATCCGGAAGGGTCGATTGAGTCCTGCCTCAAGCAGGTCTAAAATCGACCCTTCGCCGTAATGCTTGGCACAACCCCCCTTTTTACACCAATCAAATGCAGTATCAGGAGATCAACTAAACTCATGAGCTTACAACTTCCAGAACTTCCCTTCGCCAAAGACGCACTCGCGCCCCATATGTCGGCTGATACATTCGACTATCATCATGGCAAACACCATAACGCCTACGTCGTAAAAGGGAATGAACTTTTGGCCGAAGCCGGTATTGATGCATCGGATCTGGTTCAACTCGTTCACGAGACGGCCAAAATCGGCGGTGCGCTCTTCAATAACGTCGGCCAACACTACAACCACAGCTTCTTCTGGAACAGCCTCAGCCCTGCAGGCGGCGGCGCACCGACCGGCGAGATCTCAGCACGCATCGATGCCGATTTCGGCAGCTTCGACGAGTTTAAAGCACAGTTTGTTGCAGGAGGCGTAGGCCAATTCGGCAGCGGTTGGGTTTGGTTGGTCGAGCGCGATGGCAAGCTTGCAATAGAGAAGTCAGCCAATGCTGAAACTCCCTTGACTACAGGTGCGAAGCCTCTGCTCGTCTGCGATGTTTGGGAACACGCCTATTATCTTGACTTCCAGAATCGCCGACCTGATTTCTTAGCGTCGTTTATCGACAATCTCGTTAATTGGGACTTCGCCAACGCGAACTTAGCGGCGTAATTAGCGGGAGCAGAACATGCGGGAGCCCATAAGGCCGAGGCAATAATCCAGCGCCGGTCTCGTGCCAATTGAGTTGCGATTATCGGCTGTTCTAAAAAGCCACGCAAAAAAAAGCAGACAATGTGAGTTGTCTGCTTTTTTTATAGTGGCGCTCTTACTATGCCATAGGCTTGGGCTTACATCATACCGCCCATTCCGCCCATTCCGCCCATGCCGCCCATGTCAGGCATCGCTGGTCCAGCGCCCTTCTCTTCAGGGGCGTCGGTAACCATAGCCTCAGTAGTGATCATGAGCCCGGCAACAGAGCCAGCTGCTTGAATCGCTGTTCGCGTGACTTTGGCTGGATCAAGAATACCCATCTCTATCATGTCGCCATATTCGCCCGTTGCTGCGTTAAAGCCATAGTTGCCCTCACCCGCGGCCACTTTGTCGAGCACTACCGAGCCTTCGCCACCGGCATTGCTGACGATTTGACGAAGTGGTGCAGTGACCGCTTTAAGCAACAAGCCAATACCCACGTTCTGGTCTTCGTTGTCGCCCTTGAGGCCAGTTACCGCTTGCAATGCGCGCACGAGCGCTACACCACCACCTGGAACGACGCCTTCTTCGACCGCTGCGCGAGTTGAATGCAGTGCGTCTTCGACGCGCGCTTTCTTCTCTTTCATTTCTATCTCGGTGCCAGCACCTACTTTGATTACGGCAACGCCGCCTGCAAGCTTAGCAACACGCTCTTGTAGCTTTTCACGATCGTAGTCTGAAGATGTCTCTTCGATCTGCGCGCGGATTTGGCTCACTCGGCCTTCGATCGCTTTCGCATCGCCTGAGCCGTCAATGATCGTCGTGTTTTCTTTAGTAATTTGCACACGCTTCGCGCTACCTAGATCATCTACTGTTGCCCCTTCTAGGTTAAGACCGACCTCTTCCGAGATAACAGTACCGCCGGTGAGCACAGCAATATCTTCGAGCATCGCCTTTCGACGGTCACCGAATCCAGGCGCTTTAACTGCTGCAACCTTCACGATTCCGCGCATATTGTTTACAACGAGAGTGGCAAGCGCTTCGCCCTCTACGTCCTCAGCAATAACCAGCAGCGGGCGGCCAGACTTCGCTACGCCTTCGAGCAGGCCGAGCATATCGCGAATGTTCGATACTTTCTTATCGACTAGGAGGATAAGCGGGCTTTCAAGATCAACGCTCATGCTCTCTTGATTGTTGATGAAATACGCAGAGAGATATCCTCGATCGAACTGCATACCTTCGACGATATCTAGCTCGTTCTCAAGCCCTGAACCGTCTTCGACAGTGATGACGCCTTCTTTGCCCACCTTATCCATCGCCTCTGCGATGATTCGACCAACTTCCTCGTCGGAGTTCGCAGAGATTGTGCCAACCTGCGCGATTGCCTTCGAATCGGTGCAAGGTGTTGAAAGTTTACCTACTTCCTCAACCAGTGCGGCAACGGCTTTGTCGACCCCGCGCTTTAAATCCATAGGATTCATGCCTGCGGCGACGGCCTTAAGGCCCTCGTTGAGAATTGATTGAGCGAGAACGGTAGCAGTCGTTGTACCGTCACCTGCGACGTCGGATGTCTGCGAGGCAACTTCCTTAACCATCTGCGCACCCATGTTCTCGAAGCGATCAGCGAGCTCGATCTCTTTGGCTACTGAGACACCATCTTTAGTGACGGTTGGCGCACCGAAAGATTTGTCGAGAATAACGTTGCGACCCTTGGGGCCTAAGGTTACCTTCACCGCGTCTGCGAGAATGTTGACACCCGCTAGGAGTTTTTGGCGCGCGGGATCACCGAATTTTACTTCTTTAGCCATGTTGAAATTTCCTGTCTGAATAGGGGTTGTTCTTAGAAAAACTCGAGCGCGTAACGCTTAGCTTTCGATAACGCCGTAAATCTCATTCTCGCTGAGGATCAATAATTCCTCATCGCCGATCTTGACCGTGTTGCTGGCGTATTTGCCGAAGACAACAGTATCGCCGACCTTTACGTCGACCGGCTGCGTTTCACCGTTTTCTTGTCGCTTACCAGGACCCACTGCGATTACTTCGCCTTGAGCCGGCTTCTCAGTTGCAGAACCGGGTAATACGATACCCCCTGCGCTGGTTGTTTCTTCTTCCTTGCGTCTAACAACAACGCGGTCTTGCAATGGGCGGATATTCATCTTTCGTCACTCCTAAATCAAAAGTCTTGATTGCCAGAATTGAAAAGGGCTACGCGGAGCTGTGAGCCACCGTGAAGCCGATCATCACTTACCAAGTTTCGCCGCTCTGCGGCGGCGAGTTAGTAGATGAGTGCAAGATGGGGGTTAGTAGGAGGAATTCAATACCTGCTGGATAAATTCTTTGCCTGATCGAGGCACGCTAGAGTAGCCCTAACGCGATGGCTCAATATTTACCGTTTTATTGGTTTTCATTTAATTAGAATAATTCTAGTTATAAATTTTAACTTTATGATTAATATATATTTATATTAATTTTATTAAGTAAGATCGCTATTTTTCAGTTTGCTCAGCAGACTCTTCGGACGCGTTTTTACGCTCATCCACTAACTCAACAACTAACTCTCCCTCGATGATGTCGCCAGTCCTATGTCCTTGCCCACCTGCTTTTGTCTCTGCACCATATTCTTGGTGCGCGTCACTGAAACCGCCGCCGAAGCTCGCGCCAAATCCTTTAGCGAAACCTGCATTTGAACCACCTGCTGCTCGCACAATCCCGCTGCGGAGCAATCTTGATGCAATTAGCCTACGCAACGGCCCAGCAAGAAACACAAACCCTAAGGTGTCGGTTATAAATCCCGGCGTCAGCAACAAGGCACCGGCGGCGGCTAGCAACATACCCTCTATTATCTCCTGTGCAGGAAGCTCACCCGAACTAAGTCGCTCGTTTGCTCTAGTGAGAGTTGCTATACCCTGCTGCTTTAAGACTTGGACACCGATCACAGCTGTTGCGACAACCAGGCTCAGGGTCGGCAGGCCGCCAATCTGATCGCTCACCTCAAATAGGAGCAACATTTCAGCAAGCGGCACCGCGATAAAAAACAGGAAGAAAAAACGCATGGGAGAGACTCCTTAGCTAGACATGCAGTTCATTCTACGCGATCTTGTCGGCTATGCATCTTATTGAAACACTCGCCCCGAATGAACGAATCTGGCAGATAGTTTTTCAGATCCCGGCAGGCCGTGTCGCGAGTTACGGACAGATAGCGACTCTCGCCGGCTTGCCTGGTCATGCACGTCAAGTTGGGGCAGTGCTAAAGTCCTTGCCTAAACCAACGACGCTACCCTGGCATCGCGTCTGCAATGCGCAAGGACGACTCTCTTTGCCCGAGGGAAGTACGAGCTACTGCGAACAAAAAACTCGCTTGGAGTCTGAGGGCATCGTATTCGTTAAGGGGCGAATAGCGCTTGATCGCTTCGGCTGGGAGGTTGGCATTGAAACAGGCTGATCGCTTGATCAAGCGTTGGGTTGTGTAGCTGAATAAGCAGGCAGCAATCGACCCACCCATACCAGCAGCCCCAGCCCCGGAATCACCATAAGCGTGGTAAGCACAAAAAAGCTCGCCCAATCACCACCAAGCGCGTCAATCACAAATCCGCTGCCTGCCGCGAGCGTCGTGCGACCAAAGTTCGATACAGACGCCATAAGCGCATACTGCGTGCCGGTATATGTCCTGCTAGTGAAATAGGAGATAAAAGAGACGAAAGCGACTGTAGCAAAGGCTTGAAAAAAATTATCGACCAAAAGCGCAAGCATAAGCAGATTGGTATTGGGGCCAACAACGGCTATAAGCGCGAACATAAGATTTGCGCCCGCCATTGCTATGCCGGCGACGAACAGTCCACGGATAACGCCGAAACGCGTATTGATCACCGCACCAAGCAGCGAGAACGCTGCGGTAACGAGTCCGCCGAAAAACTTCTGGTACAGGCTAATCTCATCGCGCGAAAAGCCAACCTCTACGTAAAATACCAGTGACATGCGCCCAAGCATTGCCTCGCCGAGACGAAAAACGAGCAGTAGCAAAAGTACCGAGAGCGCAAGGCGGAAACCGCAGCGCTGAAAAAACTCAGTAAAAGGTGCGATCAACGTAGTCTGCAGCCAAACGCTTAAACTTGGCGATGTGCCAAGCACCACGGCTTCTGCCGCAGACTCTTCGGCTTCGCTCGGAGGGCGAGGTGTAAGAAGAACGAGCAAGGCCAATAGTGCCACCATGCCGGCCAGAACAAGATAGACCCCATCCCAGTTCATCCCTATTGTTTCTCCGCCTAAAGCAACGGCTAGAGCACCGCCGATAAAGCCGTAACCTGCAAACCACCCCGTAGTACTTACTGCTGCAGCGTAGGGCATTTTTCTATCCATCTCTTCGCGGCTAAATAGCGTGATACGATACGCATCAACACTGATATCCAGCGTCGCCGAACAGACTGCTATGCCGAGAGCAAGCAAACTAATCTGCAGAAGGCCCTCATTTGGATCGCTCAAGCCTAGGCCCAGAACGAGAAGTGCCATAACTGTGAGGCAGAGCACGATCCACGACCTGCGCTGACCGAGTCGTTTGCCTAATAATGGCAACGGTACGCGATCGACGAAAGGTGCCCATAGCCAGTTAATGGCATATACCGTGGCAATAACACCAAAGAAACCGATTGCCGACCGCGACAAGCCCGACTGCTGAAGCCAGAGCGTAAGCACCGAGCCGTGGAGAACCCAGGGCAAACCACTGCAAAAGCCGAAGAGCAAGATAGCGAGAAAGCGCCTATCGCGCAGTTGTGCGAGAGTCTCGATAAAAGAAAGTGATTCGCGCCGAGTCGCCTGCAAAATTAGTCTCTAAAATTATTAAACTGAAGGGGAATATCGAGCGGCAACTCGCGCAGGAAAGCAATGACCTCCTGAAGATCATCTCGTTTTTTGCCAGAAACTCGCAGTTTGTCGCCTTGAATCGCAGTTTGTACTTTGAACTTCTTATCTTTGATCTGCTTCACGAGTTTGCGCGCAATATCGGATTCGATACCCTGCTGTACTGTCACCACTAGGGTCGCACGTTGACCGCTAAGCTGAACCTCGCCCTCGCTGAGACTCTTCACATCAACCCCCCGCTTGACCAGCTTACCTCTTAGTATTTCAAGCATTTGCTGCAGCTGAAAGTCGACCTCGGCAGTGAGTGTAATCTCGTTCTCTTTCGTCAATGCAAAGGAGGCGTTTATTCCCTTAAAATCGAAGCGCGTGCCTACTTCTTTGTTAGACTGTTCCATCGCATTGCGCACTTCGTGAACGTCAACCTCTGATACGATATCGAATGTTGGCATTGTTGGGTCTCCTGTGTGTTCGTGGCGGCCGACGCCGCGAGCTGGCAAGTAACATAGAGCTTGTAAGGTTGGTAATGTTACCATCAACATCTTATCTAAGCCTCCCAATCAGCATGCGGGGGCGATACGCCTCAAAATGAGCAGATTGTGAGCCAATTACAGCCTTTTAGACTTCTATTATTTGCCCTTTTGGCTGCCTTTACCTCAGTGCTTGTCTCTCTTTTAAGCGGCAGTGTCGAACTCTCGTTTGATGACCTTATAGCTTATGCAGTCGGAGATATACCGGCTCTGCAACGTCAGGTACTCGAAGAGATCAGAATTCCACGGACGCTGGCTGCATTCGTCACTGGCGCAGCGCTTGCACTCGCCGGTGTGCTCATGCAGGTACTGCTGCGTAATCCACTCGCCGATCCCTATATTCTCGGCCTCTCCGGCGGTGCTGCGGTCGGCGCACTAGCAAGCATTATGCTGGGCCTCGGCGGTTGGTGGTTGTCGGGCACCGCCTTCGTCGGCGCGCTTGTTTCGGTCGGTGTAGTATTCGGCATTGCCAGTCGTTCTGGACGTTGGTCGACCACCCATTTATTGCTTACAGGCGTTGTAGTTTCCGCTGGCTGGGGCGCGCTAATCAATCTCATGCTGTCGACGAGCGCGAGCGCCAGCGTGCAGGGCATGTTGTTCTGGCTCATGGGCGATCTCAGTCAAAGCCGAGTTGGTCTGCTGCAAGTCGGCATCTTAATAACAGGGGCGGCGCTCGCGCTCAGAGCGGCTCGATCACTCAATGTATTAGTTCGAGGAGACCTCGTTGCAGCGAGCCTTGGTGTTCACGTGAACGGTCTGCGTCTCAGCTTGTTCTTTGGTGCCTCGCTACTCACTGTAATCGCGGTCACAACTGCCGGTAGCGTCGGCTTTGTTGGCCTCGTCGTGCCGCATATGCTTCGCCTAACTGGTGCGCGCGACCATCGCCTTCTCATTCCTTTTTCACTTATCGCAGGCGGCACATTTTTAGTCGTTGCGGATACGCTCGCGAGGACACTGCTGGCGCCCCAACAACTCCCGGTCGGGGTAATCACAGCGCTTATCGGGGTTCCTAGTTTCATAGTCATACTAAGGAACGCGGCAAGCAAATGACTTCTCTCCTAACCGCAGATAATCTTCTATTACGTGCAGGCCACCGAACGCTTTGTAGCGGACTGAGCCTCAAGGTCGAACAGGGACAGTGTTGGGGGCTGCTTGGTAAAAACGGTGCGGGGAAAACAAGCTTATTGCACACGCTCGCAGGATTGAGAAAGCCTGCGGAAGGCACTGTATTGCTGGGCGAAACACCTCTTGCTGCTCTACGCCCTGCACAGATTGCCGAAAAAATTGGGCTATTGCTGCAAGAATCCGTCGACGCATTACCGTCTACGGTTTTAGAAACCGCATTGCTAGGCCGCCATCCTCATACCAAGGGTCGCTTGTTCGACGACGCTGAGGATCTGGCGATTGCCTATGAGGCTCTGAGCAAACTAGGCATAGAATCACTCGCCCCACGCACCGTGGACTCGCTTTCAGGGGGCGAACGGCAGCGCTTGGCGCTCGCTATGCTCCTCGCGCAGAGGCCTCGGCTGCTTCTTTTGGACGAACCGAGTAATCATCTAGACCTCGGGTTTCAAACGCCACTAATCAATCTGCTACTTAGTCAGGCCAACGGCAGCCAGAGAAAGACCGCTCCCCCTTCAGACAACGTATCATCTGGGGCAGCTGTAATTATGGCCACCCATGATATCAATCTGGCAGCACGCGTCTGCGACAACATTGTATTGATGATTGGCGATGGCGAAACACTGGTTGGAAATGCACTTGATGTGTTGACCGAAGACAATCTCGGCAAAGCTTACGATTGCCCCATAGCGCGTGTTAAGCATGAGGGTAGAACACTGTTCTACCCTCTCTAACCTGCGACAGGTGTTTCTGAGTGACCCTAAAGGATAAGGTTGCGAATATCACTCAGTACTTTTTCGAGATGCGTGACAAAGAGTCCTCCGTCCACACCGTTGACAGCCTTGTGATCGTACGACAGGGTGATCGGTAGCATCTGGCGTGGCACAAATTGTCCACCAACATACTGCGGTTTAATCTGCGTCTTAGCCACACCCAAAATCGCCACCTCCGGGGCGTTTACGATCGGAATAAAGCCGGTGCCACCAATTGCGCCCAAGCTTGAGATTGTAAAACAGGCCCCCTGCATTTCTTCTCGCGATAACTTTCGATCCTTCGCTTTCTGCGAAAGTTCGATCACCTCGGCGGCGAGTTCCCAAAGGCTTTTCTTGTCGACATTGCGTATAACCGGAACTACAAGGCCTGCCTCTGTTGCTACAGCGACGCCTATGTGGATGTACTTCTTCTGAACGACGTACTCGCCCGACGAGTGTAATGACACATTGAACTGCGGCAGCTCAGCCAACGCTGAGGCGCAGGCTTTGAGTAAGAACGGCAAGAATGTCATCCTGACGCCCTTTTTCTCCGCTTCGCCTTTGAGGCTAGTCCGAAACTCTTCGAGGTCGCTAATATCTATTTCGTTAAATTGAGCCACATGCGGCACAGCGTTCCAATTGCGCTGCATGTTTGCTGCAGTTAATTTATGTAACTTGCTGCGAGGTATTTCTTCGATCTCACCAAACTGACTAAAGTCGATATCAGGCACGGGAGCAATGCCAATGCTGCTCGAAGCAGCCAAAGGTGAATTTATCCTTGTTTTCACGAACCCATGAATGTCTTCCTTGATAATGCGCGATTTCGCCCCGCTTCCTCTCACCTGAGTGAGATCAACACCGAGTTCGCGGGCAAGCTTTCTTACTGCAGGTCCCGCATAGACCTTCGCAGAGTCGCCACCCGGAACGGGCCCCGAAGGAGTGGGCACTGGCGCAACGCTCGCAGCGTGGCGCAGGTCCGCTGGACTAGTATCCGATGATTGTGGTTCTGCGGCTTTTGGTTCGATGGCGACCTCAGCATCAGACGCAGTCGCCGCGGGCGCATCCTCGACGGGTTCCGCCAGAATGCGCACAATGCTCGCGCCCTTCTTCACTTTGTCCCCAACCTTCACGAGAATTTCTTGCACTTCCCCGGCGCGATCTGCGGGCACATCCATCGCCGCCTTGTCTGACTCTAAGGTTATTAACGTGTCGTCAAGACTAAGCGAGTCGCCCACTGCGACTTGAATCTCAATCACCTCGACTTCGTCGTCGGTACCGATATCGGGTACCTTGATGTCGTAAATCGAAGGCACAGCTACTGCAGGGGAAACAGGCGCAGGTGTTTTTTCTACAATCGGCTCGGCCTCGCTTTGTTCCAGTGGCGCGGCTTCTGCTACGTCTGTCTCGTCGTCCACGGCCTCAACTTCAAGCGTTAGAATCACGCTACCACTGCTAACCTTGTCACCGAGGTTGATCTCGAGACTTTTGACGACACCGCTTTTAGGCGCGGGAATTTCCATTGCCGCTTTGTCGCTTTCCAACACAAGCAAAGAATCTTCCTCTGCCACTGTGTCGCCTACGGCGACTAGAAGCTCGATAACTTCGACATCGCTCGCATCACCCAAATCTGGAACTAGAATTTTCTCTATAGCCACCGCTTCGCTGCTCCCAAAATTATTCGACTCAAATCGCACAACTCTCGCTAATGCGAAAGCGGATTAGGTTTATTCTGGTCGATGCCCTCTTTCTTCATAAAGGCAGTGATTTGTTTCGCCTCGATCAAGCCTCGTGCACGGAGCTCGGTCAGAGCTGCCAGAACAATAAACTTCGCGTCCACCTCGAAAAAGTGTCGAAGTTTTTCACGGCTATCACTACGACCAAACCCGTCGGTTCCAAGCACTTTATACGTATCGGGTACGAACTCCCTGATCTGATCCGAATACGACATCATGTAATCGGTCGTTGCGATGACAGGCCCTTTTTTGCTTTCTAGTTGTTCAGTTACAAACGGTTTCTTTATCTTCGCATTAGGATTTAGCATATTCTCTCGAGAGACCGTGAGCGCTTCTCGACGCAGCTCATTGAAACTTGTAACACTCCAAACATCCACGTGTGCGCCGAATTGGTCGCGTAATACCGCTGCCGCTTTCCTAACCTCGCGAAGTATTGTGCCGCTGCCAAGGAGGCGAACGTTGAGTTCTTTTAACTCCTTCTTCGGAGCGGCAGTTTTGTACTCATCAGTGTCGCTATTTTCGAGGAGATACATCCCACGAATGATGCCGTCTTCGACGCCCTCAGGCATTTCAGGCTGCACATAGTTCTCATTCATCGTAGTGATGTAATAGAACACAGACTCCATCTCATCATACATACGGCGCAGACCATCTTGAATAATCACCGCGAGCTCATAGGCATACGTTGGGTCATAGGTAACGCAGTTGGGGATAGTGCCTGCCAGAATATGGCTATGGCCATCTTGATGCTGTAGACCTTCGCCATTGAGGGTCGTGCGCCCCGCTGTTGCGCCGATGAGGAATCCACGCGCCTGTGAATCTCCGGCTGCCCAGCAAAGGTCTCCTACACGCTGAAAACCGAACATCGAGTAGTAGATATAGAATGGAATCATTGGGTAATTACTTACGCTGTAGGAGGTCGCTGCGGCAAGCCACGCTGAAAATGCGCCCGCCTCGCTGATCCCTTCCTCGAGCATCTGACCCTGCTTGTCTTCCCGATAAAACATCACCTGGTTGGAATCGGCGGGGTCGTAAAGCTGACCCACAGAAGAGTAAATCCCCATCTGCCTAAACATTCCCTCCATACCGAAGGTGCGCGCCTCATCAGGAACGATAGGTACAACTCGCTGACCTATCTCTTTATCCTTAGCCAAAGTAGACAGCATGCGCACAAATGCCATTGTCGTCGACACCTCACGCTCACCGCTGCTCTTTAATTGCGCATCGAAGGCGCTTAACGTAGGCACCGGCAGCGGTGTCGTAACACTACGACGCTGCGGCACAGGCTTGCCAAGAGACTCGCGCACTTTACGCATGTATTTTAGCTCGAGGCTGTCCTCGGCGGGGCGGTAATAAGGCACCTCTTCGAGCTTATCGTCAGGAATAGGAATACCAAAACGGTCACGGAATTTCTTCAGCGATTCGATGTCGAGTTTCTTCACAGAGTGAGCGTTGTTTTGCGCCTCTGCGGTATCCCCGAAAGCATAGCCTTTAACAGTTTTGGCGAGAATCACCGTCGGCTTGCCACTCGCGCGTGTTGCCTCAGCGTACGCCGCATAGACCTTATAAGGATCATGCCCGCCTCGGTTGAGCGCCATAATATCGTCGTCTGACAAGTGTTCGACCATCTTGAGCAGTTCGGGGCTTTTACCGAAGAAGTTTTCGCGCGTGTAGGCGCCGCCACGGGCAACGTAATTTTGATACTCGCCATCGACCACTTCGTTCATTCGCGCCTGCAGAATTCCATCTTTATCTGCTTGCAACAACGGATCCCAATGACGCCCCCAGACAACTTTGATGACATCCCAGCCTGCGCCGCGGAAAACACCCTCAAGCTCTTGGATGATTTTGCCATTGCCGCGCACGGGGCCATCGAGTCGCTGAAGATTACAGTTGATTACAAAGATCAGGTTGTCTAACTTTTCGCGGCCCGCCTTGCTGATCGCGCCAAGCGATTCAGGCTCATCGGTTTCGCCATCGCCAAGAAACGCCCAAATTTTGCGACGACTGTTATCCAGAAGTCCGCGGCTAGTCTGATATTTCAACAGATGAGCCTGATAGATCGCCTGAATGGGGCCAAGCCCCATCGAGACTGTGGGAAACTGCCAATAATCAGGCATTAGCCACGGATGGGGATAGGAAGAAAGCCCGTTGCCATCTACCTCTTGGCGGAAATTATCGAGTTGTTTTTCATCGATGCGGCCTTCCAAATACGAGCGCGCGTAAATACCGGGGGATGAATGCCCTTGGAAGTAGATTAGATCGCCTTCATCGTGTTCATTAGGACCGCGGAAAAAATAGTTAAAGCCGACATCGTAGAGGGTTGCCGCGGATGAGAATGTTGAGATGTGTCCACCTATACTTGGATTGCGCATGTTCGCGCGCATCACCATCGCCATTGCGTTCCAACGCACGATGCCTCGAATCTCGCGCTCCATGAACATATCGCCTGGCATGCGGTCTTCGGTCGTGGGGCTTATTGTGTTGCGATAGTCTGTATAAACCGCCGTGGAATCTTCGCGTGGATCGACGATGGAGGCGCGAGCGGACAGCGTGTTGAGCAAATAATGCGCGCGATCCGAACCTTCTTCGTCGATTACCGAATTAAGCGCGTCCAGCCATTCTTTGGTTTCTTCGGGGTTTATATCTTGATGTTCGCTCATCGATTTCATCCTTACCCTAACATGATTAGTAAAGCTATTGCCTTACATAATGGGTGTAACTTAATTACAAGATGACAGAATTTTAGTCTTTTTCACCCATGGATTCCAGTTTCGTTGAAAAAATATGTAGTTAAACTACAAATAATTACGGCGAGTTGCGCAATTACTCCGTATCGGCCTCTCATCCTAAAAACCTTAGCTTACCAAATGGCTAAGCGCCTATGAGCGTGACCACCGCGACGACGACAAGCCAAACGATTTGGCTACGCTCGAGAAGCCCACTTAAAGCCTCTATCTCCAGACGCATCGCAGCCTCGTCAAAGTCACCCCCCTTCACCTCACAGGCGGCCGACTCGGAAAGTGCGCACCGAGCCCAATCGGCTAACAATTGGGCGTTATCGCTCGCCACCTCAAACTCCCACAGATGGCGCCGAAGACGAGAGACACAGCTATTAAAATCACCAACGAGAGAGAAGGTGATTGCCAGCAGCCTAAGCGGCACCCACTCAATAACTGCGATAATCCTCTCGAGATGCGCCGCGAGGGTACGATCCGACTCTTCGCAAAGTTCGGCTCTAAGTTGATAGCTGACATAGCCAAAGATTACGCCTACGGGGCCTGCAACAAGATACAGCGCGTACATCATAAACATTCGTTCGAAGCTTCTATAAGCGAGCAGGCGCTTAAATTGAGCGACGATTACTGCACCGTCTTCGGTGCGAGGAACACCTTCGAGCCGGAGCTCTGTTTCTAGATAGTTGATGCATCCCTGCCTATCACCTGCGTTCCAGGATCTCAGGAAATCGCGAACCAACCTCCCAGGCTGAGTTCTATCCATTGCGAAAAGAAGAACAAAGAGATGCAAAAGCATCGTCGCGAGGCCATAGAATGTTCCCTCGGCCAACGAGCCGAGAATAAGCATGACAGCAATCAGTACGCCGTAGATAGCGCCCAAGGCAGCGGCAATTGAATACTTGCCGCCGCCGTGGGTTTTATCAACCAGCTTACGGATAGCTCGTTGATAGCGCCCAAACCATGAATCATCAAAGCGCTCAGCATCTCGCAGCCAAGTCGCTGTCAGCACCAAGGCAAGTAAGATAACCAAAAATTTCACTTAGTATCCTCGCTCGAAAAAATATTCTGAAGCACCAAAGGCAACCGGCGCTCGATTTACGAAAATTCTCGAAGTCGCGCGATTTCGCAGCCGAGCTTTTGCCAATCAAACCCTTCACCCGGATCAGTCTTGCGTCCCGGCGCTATATCACTGTGACCAACGATGCGTTCAGTCGTCACGCCTTCGTAATAGGACTCCAACGCAATGACCAGAGCTGCGAGAGCGGTATACTGCGCCGCCTCAAAAACATCGTAGTCAGTACCCTCAAGCTCGATTCCGATCGAAAAATCATTGCACTCCTCACGCCCCTCAAAGCAGGAGCGACCGGCATGCCACGCCCGGCGATCTAGGTTAACGAACTGAGTTACTTTCCCAGAGCGCTCTATCAGCACGTGAGCAGAGACCTTGAGACCAGCGATCTCCTCAAAGTAGGGGTGCTCACTAACCTGAGGCTGATTACAAAAAAAGCGCTGAACTGCCCCGGTACCGTATTCACCCGGCGGCAAACTAATACTGTGAACAACAACAAGATCTATCGGAACGCCTTTGGGCCGATCGCCGAAGTTGGGCGAGACCACCTGCTCCGCGGGTGTAATCGTGCCGTTTGATATATAAAATCTCATGAAAAGGTTAATAACCTGTGTCCAATGTCCCATAAGCATACGCCAGCACAGCGCAGCACGCATACCCTCTATTCCTATTCTATCGGCCTTGCGCCATACTTCTATCACGTCACGTAAGATCGACACCTAATCCGCAGTCACGCAGGATCCGCAATGCAAACAAACCGCCCTAACAGCGACCTTCCGTCACGAGAAGACCTCATCAATATTGTTAGAACGACCTTGGAGGAAGATGTCGGCAGCGGGGACATTACCGCCGCGCTCATTCCGGCCGGCCGCGCCGCCACAGCAAAAATCATTGGTCGTGAGCCCGGAATTCTTTGTGGCACACACTATGCTGAGGAAGTTTTCTCACAAATCGGTCTCACGTCGGGCAGTGTCGCTATTGATTGGCTGGTTGGCGATGGCGATGAGGTAAAGGACGGCACTGTCATTGCCTCGCTGTCTGGGTCTGCGCGCAGCATTCTTACTGGTGAACGTAGCGCGCTCAATATTCTACAGACGCTTTCTGCGACGGCGACGACGAGTCGTCACTACGCGAGGCTTGTGCAGCATACGAAAGTGAAAATTCTTGACACTCGAAAGACGCTGCCGGCGCTGCGCACCGCACAGAAATACGCGGTTCGGGTTGGCGGTTGTGACAACCATCGCATCGGACTGTTCGACGCCTTTCTCATAAAAGAGAATCATATCGCCGCCTGTGGCGGCATAGCCGCCGCCATTCAACGCGCAAGGACCTTAAACAGCGCTTTGCCGGTAGAAATCGAAGTGCAAACGATGGCCGAGTTAGACGAAGCCATTACCGCCCGCGCCGATATTGTCATGCTCGACAACTTCGATTTAACGCAAACCATCGCGGCGGTAAAACACACAGCAGGACGAGTCAAACTCGAAGCATCCGGCAGCATAGAAGAAGCACGCTTGGTAGAGATTGCCGAAACCGGTGTAGACTTTATTTCAATCGGTGCACTAACCAAACACTGCCGCGCACTCGATCTATCCCTGTTATTTGATTTCTCGAAAACCTGACGGACCACGCTGTCAACCTGACTGAGAGCCTGCATATGATCTTACGTTCGCTACATACCACTCATAGCAACACTCACAGCAAACCCGGGCCCTGCAGACAACAAGCTCTGCGCTCGATCATCTTCGCTGCCCTCACAGCAATCGCACTCTTTGGCGCCAGCACGCTCTGGGCACATGCCGGCAGTCTCGACCAGAACGGTGGTCATTATCAGTTTAATTCCTACCATTGCCATTTAGGCGGTTGTGAAATGCCGGACACATTCAATCGAATTGGCCGCGATAGCCTACTTATCGATAGACGCAGCAGGGAAAAATTTTTCAATGAGGACGATTGGAACTTCGAACAGGATTTCGACAACGACTGCCAATCGACACGGCAAGAAATGCTCGTTCTGACGAGCAGAGTCGAAGCGCGTTTTACCAACCCAAGGAACTGCATTGTAAGAACGGGAGAATGGCTTGATGAATACACCGGCGACGTGTTTTCTGTAGCAACCCAGGTCGACATCGATCATGTAATCCCGAGACTCTATGCTCATACGCATGGCGGGGATCGGTGGCCACAGAGCAAAAAAATCCAATTCTCGAACGACCCATTGAATCTAATGATAGTAGAGAAGCGGGAAATCAGAAGAAAATCGAATCGAGGCCCCAGTCGCTATCTGCCGCGAAAGGAATTTCAGTGTGAGTATGCGAGGCTTTGGCGCGGCTTGGCCGCAAAATACGACCTCGATATAGACCAAAGGGACAACAGCGCACTCAAAAAGATCGAGAGCGGATGCGGGTCAGACTGAACCCGTCGAGCGCGAGGGCGGCGACGGGTTAAGGTCTGAGAGCGAAGCTTTCGAGCTAGGGAGCGACGATAGTGATATCGGCCATATTGCCATCAGGGTCGAGCGCCGATTCGCCAGTTGGAAAGCCGTTCTCGGACAAAATGTAGGCCACGACGTCGGTGTATTCCTCTAGCATCAGAGAGCCCGGGTTATCTGCAGGCATTGTGCCTAAAATAGTTTCCCACATCCAAAGCACAGGCTGGCCGTCCCATGACTTTAACGCATCACGGTAGAAGCGCATATCGTGGCAGGTTTTGCAGGCCGTGTCGTAGGTTGTCTTGCCCGCGTCAACCTGCGCTTGGGTGAAGACACCGTCATTAATGGTGCGAGTTTCCGCAAGAGCACTCTGCGAGGACATCAAACCAAAGACCAGCGACGCAGCAAACATTGCTTTCGTACGCGTTAAAATCGACAGACTCATCGAACTGCTTCTCGAACTACTAGTCACTTTTCTCATCTTACTACCCATTATCATTCAGCCTTTCTTTAGCTTCGGTCCTGGCCTCTCCGAAGCCCCAATTTGAGCGCTTGGGCGCTTCTAATTAACCAACAGGAACATAAACTACCTCTCTCAATCATTCAAGGGCGGGTTACGACTCCTCAGGCATCAAATACTACGCTGCTTGAGAGAATTCAGCTTAGATCTTATGAGATTAATAGAACCTGAATGTCGTTCAGCGCACGGAGGCACGCTCTCTCCCCTGCTCCTACCAAACCAACGCAACGGCCTCGTGGCGCAAATGATCTATTTTAAAAATAACTGTTAGGAATCCTTGCCGGATCAGTTCTTGTATAGGGCAAAGGCGCCATTTACCTAGGGCGTCGTTATAACTCGCGCACGCGAACCCGTTTAAAAAGCAACTATCCGCTCAACATAGAGATCCCGATGGAGAGACAGTATGAACCTGCAGACTATTCAACTCCCTTCCACAGCTCGCTGCCTACGCCAAATGCAAACTAGAAAAGGCGGTTTTACGCTCATCGAAATAATGGTAGTCATTGTCATTATCGGTATTTTAGCTCTGATCGCAGTGCCTCAATACAACGTGTTTTCGCAACGAGCAGAGTTTACAGAGTTAATCTCAGCGGCCTCACCGCTCAGAACGTCTGTCGAAATTGCTATCCAGACACGCGGACCAGCAGATTTAGATGCGCTTGATGGTGGGGCCGATGCTGCCATGGGGATTCCTGCAACGGTTGTCGCGGCCGCAGCGACGCACGGCAGCCAAGTGGCAAATGGCGTTATCACAATGACTTGGCGCGCCGATACCTCGCCTCTTGCGGGAATCACTTATACCTTAACGCCCAATGGCATTGTTCCACCGGTTGTCTGGACAGTCGGCGGCACATGCGTGGCAGCAAATTTCTGTTGAAACACGCGGTGCTGCACATGGCGTCAAAACTCGCGAAGTGTCCAGGCGTAGCCTATATCTAGCTAAAGCTAGTAAATTAAAGACCTATACTTACGCGTTAAAATACTGACTTATGCCGCGGCAATCGACTTCGACAACCTACTCTTGGCAAGGCTTTGATAGATTCGGCAATCGTCGAAAAGGCGAGCTGCAAGCGCAGGACAAGCAGCATGCGCTGCAAAAACTCTCGAAGATGGGTATTCGACGCGGACGTGTAAGGCGCGCTGTTCAATCCTCATCCTTCTTGCCCGGCAACAGAATAAAGCCCGCCCATGTCGCGCTCTTTACCCGACAGTTCGCAACAATGATGAAAGCTGGAATACCACTTGTTCAATCATTCGACATTGTCATTCAGGGTCTGGACCATCCGAAAATGAGTTTGATGACAACCGCCATTCGAGCTGAAATTGCCGCCGGCAATAGCTTTGCCGAAAGTCTTCGTCGCTATCCACGCGTATTCGATACACTTTACTGTAATCTGATTGAGGTTGGGGAGAG
>Ga0255756_1000096_pt1 | contig 92579 bp, 97 predicted proteins | sample 011ome_20_FD_179956 | JGI IMG/M metagenome (GOLD analysis project Ga0255756, IMG submission 179956) | Coastal salt marsh microbial communities from the Groves Creek Marsh, Skidaway Island, Georgia - 011509CT metaG (version 2) | ecosystem: Environmental > Aquatic > Marine > Intertidal zone > Salt... | reverse complement strand
AGCGCTTTAACTTTAACATTGAGTTGCTCCCACTCGTGTTTTTCTAGTTTTCCTGTTCTTAGTTTTTCTGAAGACAACCCAGTTTCAGCAGAGATTAAACGTGTAATCAATTGAACTGAGGACATCTCTAAGGAGAAAAAAGCTACGCCTATTTGCCCATTCACCGCAATATTTCGCGCCATGGACAGGGTTAACGCTGTTTTACCCATACCTGGTCGTGCCGCAACAATAACCAAATCACTGGGCTGCCATCCTGAGGTTAACTTGTCCAATTGATCAAACCCAGAGGGCACACCGCTCAAACCTTCCTTGTTGGCAATTTCTTCGATCTTTTTCTTGGCTTGTATCACCAGATTTTGGGCGGTTTCTGCAGACCTTTTGATATTGCCTTGAGTTACATCGTATAACTTAGACTCTGCAGCGTCCAATAAATCAAATACATCGGTCGACTCGTCATAAGCCTCTTGAATGATTTCATTGGAGATCTTAATCAAACTTCTTTGGATATATTTCTGAAGGATGATGCGGGCATGAAATTCAATGTGAGCTGAAGAAGCAACCTTTTGGGTCAATCCGATTAGGTAATGATTCCCTCCTACTGCATCAAGCTTACCTGATTTTTTTAATTCTGCGGAAACCGTTAATAAATCAATCGGCTCTGAGGATTCAAAAAGCGTGAAAATCGCCTGATAGATATGTTGATGTGCTTCTCTGTAAAAAACCTCAGGATGCAAAATATCGATGATTTCATCTACACCCTTTTTATCGATCAGCATGGCGCCCAATACAACCTCCTCTAAATCAAGTGCTTGTGGCGGAATTTTGCCTCTTTCGAGTTGAATTAATGAAGCAGCGCTTGAACGAGCAGTATCTAAATGGGTCATCGGTCTTTCCATAAGGCTAAAGTAAATATTTACACACAGCTAGGTGGGGTAATCAGACACCTAAATATCTACACCCCATCAACATTAAGCCTGTTGATAACCTAAATAAATTGTGTATAACGCAAAAAAAATACTGCGCAGCACGAGTGATTATGCTGTAGGCTCTGAGTATTGGCCCATGGCTAAATACTTATCCATACGCTGGTTGACCAATTCATCTTTCGGCAAATCCTTTAACGATTCGTAATACTTGAGTATTTTGGATTTTACGGTCTGGAAGGTCTTTTCTCTGTTGGTATGAGCGCCACCTTCTGGTTCCTTGATGATTTCGTCGATCAAGTTTAATTTTTTCATATCAGGAGCCGTTAGTTTAAGGGCTTCTGCCGCTTTTTCTTTAAACTCCCAACTTCTCCAAAGGATAGAAGAACAAGACTCTGGAGAGATTACAGAATACCAGGTATTTTCAAGCATCAACACCTTATCTCCTACACCGATACCCAAAGCACCACCGGAAGCTCCTTCCCCGATAATCACCACAATAATCGGCACTTCTAATCGAGTCATTTCTAAAATATTTCTAGCAATAGCCTCACCTTGACCACGCTCCTCTGCTTCCACACCAGGATATGCCCCCGGGGTGTCAATAATGCACAAAACAGGCAGGTTAAACTTCTCGGCAGATTTCATCAATCTAAGTGCTTTGCGGTAGCCCTCTGGATTGGCCATACCAAAGTTTCTGTACTGACGCATTTTGGTGTTCACCCCTTTTTGCTGTCCGACAATCATAAAACTCTGATCGCCAATTTTACCTAAACCACCGATCATCGCTTTGTCATCTTTGACATTGCGATCGCCGTGAAGTTCCAGCCAAGAATCACCACAAAGCGCTTGAATGTAATCCAAGGTATAGGGGCGATTAGGGTGCCTAGAGAGTTGTACCCGCTGCCATGGGGTCAAATTCTTGTAAATCTCTTTTCTGGTTTCTTTGAGCTTCTGCTCGATTTGTTGACAAGTTTCTGTGACGTCAACATCGCTTTCTTGCCCGATCAAACGGCATTTGCCTAACTGCTCTTCCAGTTCTTTAATCGGAAGTTCAAAATCCAAATATTCCATCTTTGACACTTAAATATAGCCCACAAATATAAACATATGATGTTCTCTATGCTGCAGATTGCTGTTTTAATTTGGATTTCACACGATACTTAATGGCCGAGTCAGCCACAACAGCTAGCAAAATTAAAAGGGCCCCCACATAAAACGAAGCGTGCATTTGTTCTTGATCTCCCAGGATAAAAAAAGCGAGTAATATTCCGTAGATCGGCTCCATATTAGTGGTGAGCATCACTGTATAAGGCGTCAAGAACTTCATCAAACGAATGGATTCTATAAAAGCATAAGCCGTGCAGGCTGTTCCCAGAATAACCAAATAAGGAAGGTCCCAACCACTAAGCGTCAATACCTCCGGTGTCATCATACCCGTAAAGAGCAAAACCGCACCTAAAAAAAGCCAGCCGGTACCTAATTCATAAAAGCAAATGACAGAAGCCTCGGTTTTTTGAATTAATCGTCCGTTGTTTAGCGAAAAAATAGCGGCCAATAACGCGGAGCCCAGACCCGCTAACATACCTTCTGCATAGGTCATGTCCATGCCAAAAATCAGCAGTAATCCCAAAATGACTAACACCCCCAGCCCTACCTCATACCAAAGCAATTTTCTTCGGTAAATCAAAGGCTCTAACAAGGCCGTAAAAAAAGCACCTGTAGATAAACACGCTAAGGTGATGGAAACATTAGACACTTTGATGGCATAAAAAAACAGCAACCAATGCAGGGAGATCACCACTCCAGTAGCCATCATATGACGTATCACTGGCCAGGGCTGTAAAAAAGATTTCTTTTTGAAAGCCATAAATAAGGCGACGGAACAAACCGCTATACCCATTCGATACCAAACCAAAGGAAGAGCTCCCAATGAAATTAGGGCACCTAAAACTGCGGTGAAACCCCAGATAAACACAATTCCGTGTAACTGAAGTATGTGACTAGTGTTGTTTTTTGGCATCGTGAAGAAGATAAATGGCCAATGCGCCAAAAATAGCGTTGGGGATCAAAACAGCCCAAAGAGGTGGAAGGCCTGACTGCTGGGCCATCGTCGAGAATACTCGGTCAAAAAATATATAGAGAAAAGCGATCAGTACCCCCAAGGCCAAGTTAATTCCCATACCACCCCGGCGCTTATTGGCAGAGACAGATACGCCGATGATGGTCAGTACGAAAATAGAAAAAGGCAGCGCCCATCGTTTGTATTTTACCAATACATAAGCGTTGATATTGGAAGCCCCTTTTTTCTTCATATCCTCGATAAAACTGTTCAACTCAAACAAATTCTTCGTTTCTGCCACGTAAGACACAGGGGTCATATCGGAAAGTGCAAAAGGGAAAATAGTGTCAAAACTCGTTTGGTGTTCTACACGTAGTACCTCATCGTTTTTGATGATCCGCTTGGTGTATGGAATCATTTGATATACGCTGTCCTGTTCTTTCCAACGAATGGAGGATGCATTAATTTTAAACGACAAGGTACCTGTCGAGTCAAAATGCTCCAACGTAAATTGATACCCCCTTTGACGGTTATGGTCGTAATTACTCACGTAGATTACCTCTTGTTCGTTGATTTGAGTGAAAATGTTTTCTGTCTGTCGATCCTGTTTGCCTGCTTTTAAATACTTAAAAACAAACTCATTATATCCCAAACTGGCCCTAGGGACCAAAAACATAGAAAGTAAGAAAATGGCGCTGGCTAATATCCCTGCTCCAATCAAATAGGGACGCAGAAATCGCTCATAGGAAATCCCGGAGCCTAAAATGGCTATGATTTCTGTGTTGTTGGCGAGTTTTGAGGTGAAAAAAATAACGGAGAGAAATAAAAATATGGGGAACAAGAGTGTCCCAATATACAGCGTGAAATTGATGTAGTATTGAATAATCTCCGCTGTTGGCGCTTGATTATCGATCATTTTACCGATTTGCTCGGCAATATTGGCCATGATTCCAATGGGGATAAACAGAAAAAGCATCACCGTAAATGTGATGAGGTAACGACGCAATATGTAGCGGTCGATTTTTTTCATCACAAGCGTTTATCCATTTGTTTCACCATTTGGTTTTTCCATGTTCTAAAGTCACCTGCGAGAATATGCTTTCTCGCTTCGCGCACTAACCAAAGGTAAAATCCAAGATTGTGGATGGTGGCGATTTGCTTGCCTAAATATTCATTACAGACAAACAAATGACGCAGATAGGCTTTGGAATACTCCGTATCCACAAAGGTTAGGGCCATAGGATCTATGGGAGAAAAATCATCCTCCCACTTTTTGTTTTTGATATTGATGGTGCCATGGGCTGTAAATAACATACCATTTCGGGCGTTTCGCGTAGGCATCACGCAATCAAACATGTCGATACCTAAGGCTATATTTTCCAATATATTAATAGGGGTTCCCACACCCATTAAATATCTCGGTTTGTCCTCGGGAAGCACACTGCACACCACTTCAGTCATGGCATACATCTCTTCAGCGGGCTCTCCCACGGAGAGTCCACCTATGGCGTTACCCACGGCTCCACTGTTAGCGATGTATTCCGCAGATTGGAGTCTGAGGTCTTTGTAGGTAGATCCTTGTACGATAGGGAAAAATGCTTGGGAATATCCGTATAAATCTGGGCACTTTTCCAAGTGATTGATGCATCGATCGAGCCATCGATGGGTCATATGCATCGATCGCTTGGCATAGTGATAGTCACACGGATATGGGGTGCACTCATCAAAAGCCATGATGATGTCAGCCCCAATGGCCTTTTGAATTTCCATCACATTTTCAGGGGTGAATATATGGTAGGATCCGTCAATGTGAGATTTAAATTTAACCCCCTCCTCTTTGATTTTTCTATTGGCAGATAAAGAATAAACTTGATAACCGCCACTATCTGTCAATATGGGTCGATCCCAATTCATGAACTGGTGCAACCCACCCGCTTTGCGGATGATTTCTGTTCCAGGTCTCAGGTATAGGTGGTAGGTGTTTCCTAAAATGATGTCTGGATTGATTTCCTCTTTTAGTTCGCGTTGGTGTACTCCCTTGACGGTAGCGGCTGTACCAACAGGCATAAATATAGGTGTCTCAATCGATCCGTGATCTGTTTGAATCACCCCCGCCCTTGCTTTGGTTTCTGGATCTTTATGGTCTAAGGTAAACTGCACTTGGCTCAATTATGGGCACAAATATAGGGAAGATTCAGCCGCTGGTCTTCACCCTGAATCAAATTCCCTCTGTGGTGATAAGATGTTGACATTTACAGGATAAAAACACCCCTGCTGTCTTGGTCAACTTAATGAGAGCCGTTACATTTGTCCAGGAAACTAATCCCGAGATCAATGAATCAACAGCCAACACTAAACGACCTTGTCATTCAGACACGCAGAGATATTTTGCGCATGGTACACCAAGTCAATTCAGGACACCCAGGAGGTTCTTTGGGTTGTACCGAATTTTTTATTGCCTTGTACCACAAAATCATGAAACTTAATCCTGGTTTTTCGATGGATGGGATCGGCGAAGATGTTTTCTTTTTATCCAACGGACATATCTCTCCTGTATTTTATAGTACACTAGCTAGAAAAGGATATTTTGATGTAGCAGAATTGGCCACGTTTAGAAAGTTGGACTCTAGATTGCAAGGTCACCCCACTACCCACGAGGGTCTTCCGGGGATCCGCATGGCCTCTGGATCATTGGGACAAGGGTTGTCTGTAGCGATCGGAGCCGCACTGGCCAAAAAACTGAACCAAGACACACATACCGTCTACGCGTTGACTGGAGATGGAGAACTTCAAGAGGGACAAAATTGGGAGGCACTGATGTTTGCTGCCGCCAAAAAGGTAGATAACCTCATTGCAGCAGTCGACTTAAATGGACAGCAAATCGATGGGGCAACAGATCATGTGCTAGCCATGGGGGATTTAAAAGCTAAGTTCTTGGCCTTTGGTTGGGATGTAGTTGACGTAACCCAAGGAAACGATGTTGAGGCCATTATTTCAGGCTATGAAGCTGCTCAAGCGCTTTTAGGTAAAGGAAAACCTGTATGTGTTTTGTTGCATACGGTGATGGGTCATGGGGTTGACTTTATGATGCATACCCACGCCTGGCACGGCAAAGCACCTAACGACGATCAATTGGCCCAAGCGCTCGCACAAAACCCAGAAACCCTAGGCGATTATTAAACTTGAAGATTTCGCGATGAAAAAATATACAGATTTAGGAAAAAAAGATACCCGCAGTGGTTTTGGCGCTGGCTTGGCAGCATTGGGTAAGACCCATCCAAACGTAGTAGCGCTATGTGCTGATTTAATTGGTTCACTGAAAATGGAAGCCTTTATCGAAGCACACCCTGAACGTTTTGTTCAGGTCGGTATTGCTGAGGCCAATATGATGGGGATAGCTGCCGGTTTGACTATCGGCGGAAAAATTCCATTCACTGGTACATTTGCCAACTTTTCTACTGGACGGGTATATGACCAAATAAGACAATCCATTGCCTATTCTGGTAAAAATGTCAAAATCTGTGCGTCACATGCTGGATTAACTCTGGGTGAGGATGGTGCAACGCATCAAATCCTCGAAGATATTGGATTGATGAAAATGTTGCCCGGAATGACCGTGATCAACACCTGTGACTACAACCAAACCAAAGCGGCTACTATAGCTATTGCCGATCACCAAGGTCCTGTATACCTCAGATTTGGACGTCCTGTGGTGCCTAATTTCATACCTGAAGATCAACCTTTTGTGGTTGGAAAAGCCTTAATGCTTTCCCCTGGCAGTGACGTGACTATTGCAGCTACTGGTCATTTAGTATGGGAAGCCCTTCAAGCAGCAGAAGTTCTTGAAGCACAAGGTATTTCCTGTGAAGTGATCAACATCCACACCATAAAACCACTGGATGAAGAGGCTATATTGACTTCAGTGGCCAAAACCGGTTGCTTGGTCTCGTGTGAAGAACACAATGTATTAGGTGGTTTAGGGGAGAGTATTGCGCGAACTTTAGCTCAGCATCACCCTTGCCCACAAGAGTTTATCGGCACCCAAGATACTTTTGGCGAAAGCGGTACTCCTAGTCAATTGATGGACAAATACGGGCTCAATGCGGCTGCGATTGAAAAGGCCGCTCTAAAAGCTATCTCTAGAAAAAACCCGTAAATGAAAAAACTGCTCTGGATTCCTGCCTGCGTATTTATGGCCTCTGTAGGGGCCCAAACACAAAGCGGTTGGGGAGTACGCGCGGGTATCCAATACCCGCAAGATGGGGATTTGAAGACCTCGATCTCCTCAGTGGAAAAGGATATTTCTTCAGGGGCAGAACAGCGTTCAGGATGGCATGTTGGTGCCTCAAGAATGATTTATTTGGGCGGTTTTTACCTGAAACCTGAACTTATTTTTTCTCAGACTTCCAGCAGTTACCAAGTTCAGGGGTTGTCGGTAGATCTCTCCGACGAATTTACGGCAAAACGCCAACAAATTGAATTGCCCGTTTTGGTTGGAATATCCGTTTTTGGGCCCGTTCACTTCAGCGCAGGGCCACAGATGCGGTATATACTCAAAGACCAAATTAGCGGACTCAACGAGCTGAGTTTTGACCAAGCAAATGAGTTATGGACTTTAGGAGTCCAGTGGGGTTTGGGGATACACACCAATAGATGGGCTGTAGAAGTACGCATGGACCGAGCACTAAAAGCCCAAGAATCAAACATTGTGCACCGAAATCTACCTCAATGGAGCAGCAGAATTGACCAAAGAAGCAACCAATGGTTGATCGGAATAACTTATCAATTCAACAAAGACTAATCTTTATCTAAATAGTCTGGAATACCATCTTTATCGGTATCGGGAAAAGAAATGGTCCCGTCGGCATTGATCGTAATTTCATCTTTTGTAGGGATCCCATCCCCATCATCATCGCTGTCGAGATGATTTGGCGTAGCTACTTGGAAAGACCTGCGTTCAATATCGTAGTCTGTGTTGTCATCGTCGTATATTCCATTGCCGTTAAGGTCTTCCATCCAGGAGGGAATTCCATCATTGTCGTAATCAGTATCTGGAACAAAATTACCTAGCTCAAGCACAAAAATAAGGTTCTCATAAGCAGGAATACTCCCTGAAACATTATTGTAATACCCCAGTGCTGACGGAATGATAAACATCCCCATACCACTGTCTGTGTAGGTAGACGTACCGTCATCATTAATGCGTACCTGGGTACCTTTTTTCAACTTAGACACCCCAATACCATATCCTTGGATAGTGAACGGCAAATACTGCCATAAGTACTGAGCAGACGCATCAAAGGTGGTTCCATTAAACCTCATTCCACGGTACTTGACCAAGGTAGAATCAGCTGTAGTGGGTTGTGGACCAGCTCCTTCCCGCAAGGGAATATAATAAATGGTGTGCTCCACAGTTTCCCCATCTTCTAACCCCAAATCCTCAGATTTGAGTGTGACTTTAATGGCCTGAGCTCGTTGAATAAGCGGTGTTTTGCCGGCCAGATCTCCAGCCAAGGTGTCAATTTTCACCTTAAAGTCAAAATCTACTGCTGGGTTATCGAAGTCGCTGTAATTGTAGGTATGAGTTGCCATAAATGCCTCAATATCTGCACTGTTGGTTTGATAAACCTCACCAATGGGCAAAGGAGGGGTAATTTCAACTCCGTTGTCGTCTTTTTTGCATCCGATCAAAAAGAACGTAAACAAGCTGAAAATGAGGGCATTTTTAAAATTCATTAGGCTTAAATTATGGGCGGCAAGATACAATTTTCCCTTATTTTTGCTTGAGTCATTAACAAAGAATTATGCGGCTAGACAAATATTTGTGGGCCATGCGGTACTTCAAAACTAGATCGCTGGCCACTGAAGCCTTGAAAAAGGGTAAGGCGCGTATCGGGGATCAAATTGCCAAACCTTCAAGAGAGGTTTTTCCAGGTGATACTATCGCTCTGCGAAAAGATCAAGTGGATTATGTCATTGAAGTGATCGGTATACCCGAGTCGCGAGTTGGTGCCAAATTGCTCAATCTTTACCGAACTGACCGAACACCTGCAGAAAATCTTGAATTGGCTCGATTAAAACAACTAGCCCAAAACCACTACCGTGAACGAGGAACTGGTAGACCTACCAAAAAAGATCGCCGGGCGCTTGATGAATACGCACCCGATTCAGTCACTGAGGCGCTTATAGAGGAGTTTATTCAAGAAACGCCAAAATCAGCCACTCCTTTGTTACCTTTAACCGAAAATGATGCGCTATGAAAGACCTTATATTAGGGCATGAAGCCATACAGCACAAAATAAATAGAATAGCCTACCAAATCTATGAGTCCAATGTTCATGAAACCAAAATTGTTGTCGCTGGTATTCATGGAGGAGGCTCATTATTTGCCGAGAAAATTATAAGCGTATTGCAACGCATCACCCAGGCGGAGATTTTGACCTGTACGGTAGACATGGACAAAAAGAACCCGCTTTCCAGGCCTATCAATACTAGTATTCCCCTGGAGGAACTGACTAATTGTTCTTTGGTTCTAGTCGATGATGTACTCAATTCAGGTACAACACTGATTTACGGGGTTCATCATTTTCTACAAATACCCCTAAAAAAATTAAAAACGGCAGTCCTGGTTAACCGAAACCACAAAAAATTTCCTGTAAAAGCCGACTTTAAAGGTATATCGCTTTCCACATCCCTAAACGAACACATTGATGTAGTCTTAGACCAAGATCGAGATGCTGTCTACCTAAGTCAATAAAGTTTGGGATATTATGCGCTCCACACACTCCTCCGGACTCAGATGATCCACGAGCACATGCGTGGATGCTTTTGCATAAAAAGGCAGGCGTTCAAACAAGTGTTTCCCGATAAATTCAGGGAGATCTTCATCGGGCAAATGGGCGATTAAAGGCCTAGTGCCCTTTTCAACAATCAGTCGATCTACTAGCGCTGAAACCGTCATTTGCAAATAGACTACATGATCTGATGCCGATAAAATCAATGACATATTATCCCCATAGGAAGGGGTACCTCCTCCAGTAGACAGTACAAATGAAGTGTTTTGTGTAAGCACTTGCTTGAGCAGTGATTGTTCCAGCTTTCTGAAATAAATGACGCCCTTTAGGGCAAACAAATCAGTCACCGATAAACCCGATTCGACTTCAATCAGATGATCTAAATCTATAAACGAGACTCCTAAATTTTGAGCCAATAGACGACCTATAGTGGATTTACCACTCCCCATATAACCGACAAGAACCATCTTCATGAGTCAAAAATACAGCAAAACACGCTGAGAAAATCTTTGAGCAAAAAAAAAGGGGATTTATCCAAAAAAGCCTTGTATAATCAATATTAGATAGTATATTTGCACCCGCTATTAACAACTAAGTTAATGCGACTGACCAGGTAGCTCAGCCGGTAGAGCATCTCACTTTTAATGAGAGGGTCCTGGGTTCGAATCCCAGCCCGGTCACAACTAAAGTTAAGTTTACCGCTTAACTTTTTTTGTATCTAATACTCTAGGTTTTTTTCCGCCCACGTGGAGAAATTGGTAGACTTGCCATCTTGAGGGGGTGGTGTTCGTAAGGACGTGCTGGTTCGAATCCAGTCGTGGGCACAAAGCCCTTCCCAGAGGAAGGGCTTTTTTTATCCTTCATGCGGAGTTACCGTTTAATTTTCTAATTTAACTGGATAAACACCCTTAGGTCAATGAAAAAATGCGTGGTGCTCGGTTCTGGTATTCAAGGATTATCTGCCGCATATTACCTCCGTGAAGCGGGACATCAAGTAACTATTATCGACCCACATAAAGAATATCAAGGTGCTTCTTGGGTCAATGCTGGATACTTAACCCCCAGCCACATCATCACCATCGCCAATCCAAAGACACTAGCTAATGGGATAAAATGGATGTTTCGATCGGACAGTCCCTTTTACATGAAACCCAGGTTGGATATCGATTTTATACGTTGGTTATGGGAATTTTATCGCTCGGCCACCCCAGAAAAAGTAGCTAACGCTATAGGTCCCATTGAAAGCATTAATTTACTGAGCAAACAGTGCTACGAAAAAATCCACCAAGAATTAACTATCGGCAACTTTCAGTTGGATCAACGTGGCTTGTTGATGTTGTACAAAACAACAGCCGCAGAAAAATCTGAGACAGCTGTGGCGCTCAAGGCACAGTCAGACGGACTCAGTGTTTCATTTTTAGATCGCCCTCAACTAGAAAAGATTCAGCCTGGAGTTAATAAAGAGGTAAAAGGGGCTATTCATTACACCTGTGATGCACATACTACACCGCCAGAAATTATGCGATTACTCACCCAACACCTCAAAAAAAACGGAGTGTCTTGGGTACACGAAACCTTAGATCGCTGGGAGATCAGCCAAGACAAAATTACCGCCATACACACTACGACCAATACGTACCCTGCGGACTATTTTGTCGTTGCGGCAGGTGTTTGGAGCAAAGACCTATTAAAAAGAGCAGGAATACACCTGAGCCTAGAAGCGGGTAAAGGGTATAGCATGGATGTACACCGTACTCATCCCATTAACTACCCAGCGATACTTATGGAACCCAAATGTGCGATTACACCCATGGAGGGTTGGGCTCGCTTTGCGGGAACCATGGAATTATCTGGAAATAATCACCGTATTCGGCCTGAACGTGTCAAAGCCATTGCAAAAGCCGTGAGTGAATACTACGACGATTTTAAACTCAGTGCCGATGAAATGCAACAAGCTCGATGTGGATTAAGGCCGGTGAGCCCGGATGGACTTCCACTGATAGGTCCTACTGAAAAATACCCCAACCTGATGGTAGCTACAGGACATGCCATGATGGGATGGAGCTTAGGTCCAGGTACTGGAAAATTAATTCAACAATGTATCGACCAGAAGCCTACCTCCATAGATATTACCCCATTTAATCCCAATCGAAAATTTTCTTAGACAAAAAAAGGCCCCTTTGGGGCCTTTATACAGGGAAAACGTTTCCGATTAAGCGTTCTGTAGCTTAATCAAGTTCAATGCAGATCCTGCCTTAAACCAAGCGATCTGCGCATCGTTATAACTGTGTGCAGCTTTAATCACCTCTTTGCTTCCATCGGCATGAGTCAATTCAACCGTAAGGGGTTTACCGGGAGCCATTGAATCTATATCTACTAAGCTGATGCGATCATCCTCGCGAATCAATTCGTAATCAGACTCTTGCACAAAAGTAAGCGCTAGCATCCCTTGTTTTTTAAGGTTAGTCTCATGAATTCTAGCAAATGATTTAACTAAAACAGCGCCAACACCTAGATGACGAGGCTGCATAGCGGCATGCTCACGCGAAGAACCCTCTCCATAATTGTGGTCTCCCACTACCAAAGAGCGAATACCTGCAGCTTTATAAGCGCGTTGCGTATCAGGAACTCCCCCATAAGCACCACTTAATTGATTTTTCACCAAGTTTGTCTTGTCGTTGAATGCATTGACCGCCCCAATGAGCGTATTGTTGGCAATATTGTCCAAATGACCTCTGTAACGCAACCATGGACCAGCCATGGATATGTGGTCCGTGGTACATTTGCCTTTAGCCTTGATGAGCAGTGTCATATTTTGAAGACTTTCAACAGTCATAGGCTCAAACGATTCAAGTAATTGAAGGCGTTCAGAGTCAGGACTCACCGCAACTTGAACATGTGAACCATCAGCCTCAGGCGCGACGAATCCAGCGTCTTCCACGGCAAATCCTGCTGGTGGCAGTTCAATACCCATCGGCTCTTCAAATCGAACCTCTTCTCCATCTTCATTGATCAATGCATCGGTTACCGGATTAAAATCTAGTCGTCCTGCGATAGCTAAGGCAGCAACTAACTCTGGTGAACCAACAAATGCATGGGTATTTGGGTTTCCATCGGCTCTTTTAGAAAAATTCCTATTAAAAGAGTGTACAATCGTATTTTTTCGGTCACCTTGACTATCAGATCTATCCCATTGTCCAATACACGGTCCACAAGCATTAGTAAAAATGGTAGCTCCCAAGGTTTCAAAAGTAGCTAGCAAACCATCGCGTTCTGCCGTATATCTGATCTGCTCTGAACCTGGGTTAATACCAAAGTCCGCTTTGGCTTTTATTTTTTTATCCACCGCTTGTTGAGCGATCGATGCTGCTCTAGTCAAATCTTCGTAAGATGAATTGGTACAGGAACCAATCAACCCCCACTCCACTTTTACAGGCCAGTCGTTTTTCTGTGCCAAGGCACCTACTTCACTGATGGGAGTGGCCAAATCTGGAGTAAATGGACCATTCAAGTGAGGCATTAATGTACTGAGATCGATCTCGATAACCTGATCAAAATACTTTTCAGGTTGAGCGTAGACTTCAGGATCTGCGGTGAGGTGTTGACGCACTGCATTGGCTGCATCGGCCACATCACTGCGATCTGTAGCGCGTAAATAGCGCTCCATAGAATCGTCATAACCAAACGTTGAAGTGGTTGCACCCACTTCAGCGCCCATATTGCATATAGTTCCCTTACCTGTACAAGACAAGTTTTGGGCACCTTCTCCAAAATACTCAATAATAGCGCCGGTTCCACCTTTAACTGTAAGAATCCCTGCCACTTTTAAAATGACATCCTTAGCAGAAGTCCATCCGGATAATTTACCGGTAAGTTTAACCCCGATGAGTTTGGGGAATTTTAATTCCCAAGCCATACCTGCCATCACATCAACGGCGTCAGCACCTCCAACACCAATAGCCAACATACCCAATCCACCAGCATTTACCGTATGTGAGTCAGTTCCAATCATCATCCCCCCTGGAAATGCATAGTTTTCTAGGACTACTTGGTGGATAATTCCCGCACCTGGTTTCCAAAAACCGATGCCATATTTATTGGATACAGACTCTAAGAAATTAAATACCTCTGCACTGGAGTTGTTAGCGGACTTAAGATCTGCTACTGCCCCGCTCTTTGCTTGAATCAAGTGATCGCAATGAACGGTTGTCGGAACTGCTACCTTAGATTTACCCGCTTGCATAAACTGCAGCAAGGCCATCTGAGCTGTGGCATCTTGACAAGCAATGCGGTCTGGAGCAAAATCCACATAATCCTTACCTCTGCCATAGGCAGTTGTAGGAAGTCCATCCCAGAGGTGATTGTACAAAATTTTCTCAGAAAGCGTTAGGGGTCTTCCTACAATAGTGCGTGCGCGCTCGATGCGTTCTGCCATTTGGGCATACACGCCCTGAATCATTTCAATATCAAAAGCCATGCTTCAAACTTTAAAGTCGGTAAAATTACTAAAAAACAAACTCTATAAGGGTTAAAAATACGTATAACGGCGGTTACAGAATTACTCTTTTCTCCAGTTGTTGTTAAAGGAACAATCCGCATAAGAACTACTGATGCTGATGTAGGTATCTGCAATATGTTTTTTCAGCCAACGATCAATTTCCGCTAACTGTTTTTCAGTTTTGGCCAATACCTGAATTTTCATATAATCTCGTGCAAAATCAGCTTGATGCTCTTCATATCTATTGCTGACTTGTAAAATCTTAAACTTGGTAGCTCCACCTCTTGGATCTGGTTCCGCAATGGGCATCGAAATTTCGTTGTCCTTGAGTTTGCTCACTTGTGCATAAAGACTTGGATCCATTTTTGTGAGTTCAAATCTGGTGTCGTAATTGGTCGGATTGCGCAACAAACCGCCATCAAACTTCGTCTCGGTCTCTTCAGAATGTTCCAATGCAGCTTGAGCAAAAGTCATTTTGCCCTCCATGATTTGTTGGCGGATCTCCTTCAAGGAGGCTACTGCTGCATCAATAGCCTTTTGGGGAACTTCAGGAATTAACAATATGTGTCTTAAGTCCAATTCTTGACCCCTGATTTTCTCTAGGTAAATAATGTGAAAACCAAAATCAGTTTCAAATGGTTCCGAAATTTCACCAGCCTGTAAGCTAAAGGCGACGTCTTTAAACTCCTTGATAAAGGGAGTTTCTCTGGTCATGGTGTAGAAACCGCCCTTGGATTTCGAACCTGGATCTTGTGAATACAAAATAGCCTTAACACTAAAACTAGCCCCATTATCTTCTACATCTGCTTTAATTTCACGCAGTCTTTCCACGATCCTCATTTTTTCGGATTCGGGGGCTTTAGGGATTTTCACAATCTGTCCGATTTCCAATTCTGTACCAAAAACTGGCCTTTCTTCCTTGGGTAATCGATTAAAAAACTGACGTGCTTCTTCTGGCGTAACCTCAATTTCAGAAACAATCTTGTCCTGCATACGCTCAGAAAGCAAACGCAACTTGTTGATTTTAAACAATTCTTCTCGGAAACTATCTTCGCTATCTTTCTTGTAAATACTCAAAATACGGTCCATCGAACCCGCTTGGGCAATCAACTGCTGAATTTGCCTGTCACCCACGGCACGGACCTCATCATCGGCAACCAAAATACTGTCTTGTATCGCTTGATGAGCATATAGCCTGTCCTCCATCAATTTACCCAACAATTGGCAACGGTTAATGTCCGTCTCGGAAACTCCTTGATTGCGCAAATCGATTAGGGTTTTTTCAATATCCGATTCTAGGATCACGTAATCTCCTACTACCGCAGCTACCCCATCTACCTTGATGCGTTGCTGCGCAAATAAAGCAGACAACGTCAGCGACCACAAAGCAATCAGGCTAAGGGCGGTAAATTTCCAATTCTTTTTTACGGATGGCTTCATCAAGTAATGCTTTTTCAAGATTTCTGAAATAATTCTGTTTTCTTCTGTTGATCAAAATAGTTTTTATATCCTTAGCAACATAGGATAAGGGAGCTACCTCGGGAGGAGTAAGCACCGTTTTGACCTGTCCCAAATATACCCCTAATGAATCCTGAATTTCAAAAAATTGTGCATTTTTTAAGTATAAATGCTCGTTTTCAGGCACGATGGGTTTAATGGCTACAAACAATTCACGGGCTGGAATCCATTGTGAGTCATTGATAAAAACTTGATCTAAATAAATACTGGTTGAATCCAAATACTTTTGATCCGCTTTATTGAAGCGTTTCAGGCTTTTTCTGACCTGATTTAAGCCGGGATAACCCACAGGCGCTTGAACATACCGCAATTGAACAATTTTTTCTTTAAGCTGAAAATTTACCTGTTCGCTCTGGTAAAACGCAGCCATCTCTTCAGAGCTCACGACAGAATCCAGAGCCGATTGAGCCATTACTTCCTTGTAGGCTAGGGCCAGTAAATCAGCTCGATAGTTGGCGACCAACTCCGATAACTCCGTTAACTTTTCTTCGGACAAATTGACACCTGCCTTTTCTACATACATCAATTCTAACGCCCATTTGTCAATGTAATAATGGATCGCCACGATACTGTCCTCAGGGCTTTTTCCGGTATACAGCGATGAGGGGATGTCCGAAAGATAAAGTTCTTCAGCACCATAGCGAGCGACTAACTCAGGTTTTTGAGGCGAAGAAAACCATTGACATGAAGCAACCAACAGCAATAAAAACAAGCCTGTGAACCAGCTTTTAATCATTTTACAGAAGAGTTTTGTTGCACAGGAACACCCATCAAATCAAAGTCACTGGCTTCCGTAATTTCAACCCAAGCAAAGTCACCGATACGAACGTAGTGATCTTTGGCATTGATATGCACCTCATTATCTACGTCGGGTGAGTCGAATTCAGTACGTCCAATGAAATATCCACCTTCTTTGCGATCGATCAAACAGCGGTATACCTTTCCCACTTTCTGTTGATTCATGGACCACGAAATTTCAGCCTGTATGTCCATAATTTCCGCTGCACGTGCCTCCTTTACTTCTTGGGGCACATCATCTTCGAGTTCATAGGCTTTTGTATCTTGTTCGTGGCTGTACGTAAAACAACCCAATCGATCAAAACGCATGTCCATGACCCATTGCTTTAATCGATCAAAATCATCCTGAGTTTCACCAGGATAACCAACTATAAGTGTTGTGCGCAAAGCGATACCAGGCACCTCTTTTCTGAAGTTTTCTATTAAAGCAGTAGTTTTTGCTTGCGTTGTTCCCCGGCGCATACTTTTCAAAATTGGGTCTGAAATATGCTGAAGAGGAATATCTAAGTAGTTACATAGTTTAGGTTCGGTGCGCATTACTTCAAGCACATCCATAGGGAAGCCGGTAGGAAAAGCATAATGAAGTCTAATCCATTCAACTCCTTCCACCTTAACCAACTCTCTGAGTAAATCAGCTAGACGTCTACTTCCGTAAAGATCTAACCCGTAATACGTCAAATCTTGTGCGATCAGAATTAATTCCTTAACCCCTTTAGCTGCTAGTCCTTGAGCCTCCACGACTAGATCCTCTATAGATTTTGACTTGTGTTTGCCTCGCATCAATGGGATCGCACAAAAAGAACAGGGTCGATCACATCCTTCTGCAATTTTGAGGTAGGCGTAATTTTTTGGCGTAGTTGTTAATCGCTCTCCAATCAATTCATGTTTGTAGTCGGCACCTAAGGCCTCCAATAATTGAGGTAAATCTGTCGTGCCAAAATAAGCATCTACATCGGGGATTTCCTTTTCCAACTCGGGTTTGTATCGCTCGCTGAGGCACCCCATCACAAACACCTTATCCAACACGCCCTCTTCTTTTTGACGGACCGCTTCTAAAATAGCGTTGACACTTTCTTGCTTGGCATTGGCGATAAAACCACATGTATTGACTACCGCAATATTGCCTTTTTGTTCGTGAACTACGTCTTTTCCACTGGCCTTAAGTTGCCCCATCAAAACCTCTGAATCGTACAGATTCTTGGAACAACCCAAAGTGATTACATTAATCACATTCTTTTTTATCGACTTGGTGCGCATTAGGCTTCTTTTTTTAGATTAAAAAAGGATTGAACAAAGGACACTCGATCAAACGCTTGAAGATCTTCCATCCCTTCTCCCACTCCGATATAGCGCACAGGTATTTGAAACTGATCGGAGATTCCCAATACTACACCTCCTTTAGCTGTACCATCCAATTTTGTAATCGCCAAAGCTGTTACCTCGGTAGCCAAGGTAAATTGCTTGGCTTGCTCAAAGGCATTTTGACCGGTAGAGCCATCCAATACGAGCAACACTTCATGGGGCGCTCCTGGAACTACCCGTTCCATCACGCGTTTTATTTTAGCCAGCTCATTCATCAAATTGACTTTGTTATGCAATCGACCCGCGGTATCGATAATAACTACATCCACTCCTTGTTGCACGCCCTGCGTAATGGCTTCAAAGGCAACAGAGGCGGGATCTGAACCCATCTGTTGGCGCACCATAGGAACTTGAGCTCTATCCGCCCAAACCTGGAGCTGATCAATCGCTGCAGCCCGGAACGTATCTGCTGCGCCAAGTAGCACACCCAACCCTTTTGATTTGAATTGGTGAGCTAGCTTGCCAATGGTCGTTGTTTTTCCAGCTCCATTAACCCCGACCACCATGATCACATGTGGTTTTTGATCCCAAACGTATTCGCTGGAATGATCTTGGGCTAAAAATAGAGAAGCAATTTCTTCTTTGAGTATGCCATGGAGTTGATCCACCCCAACATACTTATCTCTTTTAACTCTTTGCTGTACGCGATCAACCACCTTGAGGGTTGTGGCTACTCCTACATCACTGGCGATCAATACTTCTTCTAGCTCATCAAGTACATCGTCATCTACTTGATCCTTACCCATGACCGCTTTTTCAAGCTTGGCCATAAAAGATTGTTTTGAAGGTTCAAGCCCTTGATCCAATTTTTCTTTGTTGGGCGAAGAAAAAATCTTTTTAAAGAAACTCATTGAATAGTTTTATGGAACTACAAAGATACAACATGAACTTGGCTCCTGTTCAAATACGGTCCGATTGGGTATAAAAAAAGCCGCTTTTTCAAGCAGCTTTATCGAGATGACCTAAAAGTCATTATTTCTTGTCCAACCAGGCACCAACCAATTCAGGTGACATTACAGAATCAACAAAGGTATAAGCACCCGTTTTAGGTGACTTTACCATTTTGATGGCTTTGGTCAAACGCTTAGAGCTAGTTTGTAGAGATGCTACGGTCTTCTTTGCCATGGTATTGCTTATTTAATTTCTTTGTGAACAGTCATACGCTTAAGGATGGGATTAAATTTCTTAATCTCCATACGGTCTGGCGTGTTTTTTTTGTTTTTGGTTGTCACATAGCGTGAAGTTCCGGCCATACCGGATTCTTTGTGCTCTGTGCACTCCAAAATTACCTGAATTCTATTGCCTTTTTTTGCCATCGTTCTGCTTGATTAGGTATGGGTAATTATTTGCCTGCTTCTTTTAAAACAGCTGCGATACCTTTTTTGTTAATTGTCTTCAAAGCTTTAGCGGACACTTTCAAAGTGATCCAACGATCTTCTTCAGGAATGTAAAAACGCTTTTTAGACAGGTTTACTTCAAACCTTCTTTTGGTTTTATTGATCGAGAAGGATACGTTGTTACCAACCATCGCTTTCTTACCAGTAATTTCGCACACTTTAGACATGACGCTCGCTATTGAGTTATTTTAACAGGCTGCAAATTTATATTATTTTTTTGGGGCTGCAAAATTCTTTTTCTACAATTTTAGCAATTCAGCATACAATAAGGTCAATGCCTTGTTGATACTCTTCTCTACGATGCGTTCTCTGTGGTTACCCATTTCGTGACGTTCCACCCAAACCCGCTCAGGAGTCGCTATTCCGAGGTAAACCACACCTACCTCCTCCGTGGAATCACCCACACTAGGTCCCGCATTACCCGTTGTAGAAATAGCGTATTGGGCACCAAAGTTCCGCTGTGCACCCACTGCCATAGACTCCGCCACCTGTGTACTCACCGAGGTGTAGGCCTCTAGGTCACTGACAGGCACCTGCAGAATAGCCGATTTAGCTTCTGCTGCATATACCACTGCACTCCCCCTAAAATAGGCAGAAGCACCGGGCATTTGGGTAAATCGAGCGGCCAAAGCACCGCCCGTAAAACTTTCCGCCAAGGCCAGTGATCCGCCGATTTGGGTCAATTTTTCAGCGATTAATGCCTCCACAGGACGATCGTGTTCTGCCGAATAGGACAAATGCTGAATCAAGGGATACAAGCCTTGTAACGCCTCTTCCATCATTTGATTGAGGACGCGCTGATCGGGATGAGTCCCTGAAATACGCAAGCGAACTTTACCTAAATTGGGCAAATAAGCCAATTTGAGCGCTTTAGGCAATGATGCCTCCCAATCTTCAATCAATGCAGCTACGGCCGATTCGCCTAAACCATAAGTAATAATGGTTTTGTGGGCGATAAAGGGGCGTTTAAATCGCGTGGTAAGCCTAGGTATTAATTGGTCGGTCACCATACTTTTCATTTCAAAAGGGACTCCTGGCATAGCCACAACCACTCCTCGTTCGTTTTCCATCCACATTCCCGCTGCTGTTCCGTAGGGATTAGCCAACAATTCTGCTGTAGCAGGAAGCATGGCTTGGGTATAATTCATGGCGTTTATCGGCGTGGAAATGTATTTGGCAAATAACTCCTTCACATGCGTCATCCAAGCTGAATTTTCGACCAATACCGTATCAAAATAACGACAAAATGCTTCTTTGGTGATATCGTCTTTGGTCGGGCCTAACCCACCAGTAGTAATGACCAAATCGGCTCGGGATTGTGCCTGGGAAAGCCCGTCAACAATAGCTGTCAAGCGATCGGGAATTGAAGTGATCTGAATTACTTCAACACCTATTTTTTGGAGTTCTTGGGCAATAAATGCTGAATTAGTATCCACTACTTGACCGATGAGTAGCTCATCCCCAATAGTCATCAATTCCGCTTTCATTACTGAACGTTTACCTTAAAGAATGACTCGGCTCCAATAAATCCTTCCAACACATCCCCTTCTTGAACCCTAGAGACACCTGCTGGAGTTCCTGTAAATATAATATCCCCTTTTTTAAGGGTGAAGTATGTCGACACATGAGCGATCAACTCATCGATTGACCATAGCATTAGGGCTGTGGAGGCTTGCTGTACCCATTGGCCGTTTTTTACCAAGCCAAATTGAAGTTGGTTGAGGTTTCCCAGGGTATTTTTATCTACCCACTGACCAATAACGGCAGCCCCATCAAATCCTTTGGCTTTTTCCCAAGGCAGACCTTTATCTTTTAGCTTCTGCTGAATGTCTCTGGCGGTAAAATCTATGCCTAAACCAACTTCATCGTAATAGGTGTGTGCAAATTCCACGTCGATGTGCTTGCCAACTTTCTTGATTTTAACCAATACCTCCACTTCATGATGCACGTCGCTGGTGAAATTGGGTAGGTAAAAATCTTGTTCTTTAGGTAATATGGAGGAGTCTGGTTTAATAAACACTACCGGTTCGGCAGGCCGCTCATTGTTTAACTCCTCGATGTGGTCCACATAATTACGGCCAATACAAATTAATTTCATAGCGTTTAATTCGTTGTCTTTAGGGCAGATAGCCTGAGTTGAGTCAATACCTTTTTGGTGTAGAGCGGGAAATCAGCCTGCTGAATCCAACCGTAATACCCAGGTTCTTTTTCCAAAACTGTCAAAACAGCCTGTCCCTTGTGTTTTCCAAAAGTAAATATAGGGGTCCCGTGTTCATCCTCAGCGATAAACCCAGCGTAGTCCAAGATTTTTCGTCGCTCTGAAAATGACGCTAAGTGGGCAACCTCATTTTTTAACTCTGGATATCTGTCTAACTGAGCTTTAAGTACTTCGTAGGTCGCCAGGGTATCCGCCTCCGCAGAATGCGCATCAACCAATGACTTATCGCAATAAAAACGATACGCGGCCTCCAGGGTTCTCTTCTCCATTTTGTGGAAGATGGTTTGTACATCGACGGACACCTTGTTTTTCATATCAAAGTCAACCCCTGCCCGCAACATTTCTTCCGCCAACATAGGAATATCAAATCGATCTGAATTAAATCCAGCTAGATCAGCATCCTTGATCAGTTGATAGATGTCTTTGGCGATTTCTTTGAATTTTGGGGCGTGCTGCACCTTTTCATCCGTTATTCCGTGTACTGCCGTGGCTTCACTAGGAATGGGCACCTCGGGATTGACCAACCACGTTTTTTTCTCCTGAAGTCCTTTCGGGTGTATTTTAAGGACAGAAATTTCTACAATTCTATCCTTGGCTACTTGAATACCCGTAGTTTCCAAGTCGAAAAAGCAAATGGGGCGTTTGAGGTTTAATTCCATATTACATCGTTCTGTTTACATCCCAATTTTCTAAATACTGCTTTACCTCAAAGGCAAACATACCGCCTAAGGCGCCATTGACCACGCGGTGGTCATAGCTGTGGGATAAAAACATTTTGGAACGGATTCCTATTAAATCTCCTTCGGGTGTTTCAATGACCGATGGTTCTTTTCTGATAGCACCTAAGGCTAATATACCTACTTGAGGCTGATTGATAATGGGGGTGCCAAAAATAGAACCAAACGATCCTACATTGGTCACTGTATACGTGCCATCCATCACCTCATCCGGCTTCAGCTGGTTAGCTTTAGCTCGCTGGGCCAAATCATTCACTGCCTGGGCCATTCCCACCAAATTGAGGCGGTCCGCATTCTTTATCACAGGAACGATCAGGTTACCATCGGGCAAAGCTGCCGCCATGCCCAAGTTGATGTTCTTTTTAACGATGATGTCCTCTCCATCGACTGAAATGTTCATCATCGGATATTTTTTAAGCGCATGCGCCACTGCTTCCATAAAAATAGGAGTAAACGTCAACTTTTCCCCTTCCCTTTGCTCAAAGGCAGTTTTTACTTTAGCGCGCCAATTAACTACGCGCGTAACATCCACCTCCACAAAACTCTGAACATGTGCTGAGATCTGTACCGATTTAACCATGTGTTGAGCGACTAATTTGCCCATGCGACTCATGGGGATACGCTCTTGTCCAGCAGCTAAAACCATCGGCTCCACGGGTGTTGGTGCAACGCTAGCAGGTGCGGATTTGGGCTCTTGAACTACCGCAGCAGGGGCCGTGGACCCTTTTTTCTGAGCGATGTATTCCATCAAATCAGCCTTAGTCAATCTTCCACCGGCACCTGTTCCTGACACCCCTGATAACTCATCTAGGGAGATGTTCTCTTGTTTGGCAATGTTTCTGACCAGGGGAGAATAAAATCGATCACCCGATGTTGAGGAACCGGGGCGCTCGCTCATCGATGTGGCCAATGGAGCCATTGCTCTGTCCATCGCTTCGCTGTTTACCGGTGACAAGTCCTTGTTTTCCAGGTTTTTGGATCCTGTGGTTGTCGACTCAACCGAGGGAACTATGCTGCTTGAATCATCTGTCTCAATTATCGCCAATACAGCGCCCACCGGAGCGACTTGATCCACCTCAAAGAATCGTTCTAATAAGACACCGCTTACCTCACTAGGCACTTCGGAATCGACTTTATCGGTGGCAATTTCCACTACCGCCTCATCGACTGATATGAGATCACCTACTTGTTTTAACCACCCAGTAATGGTGGCCTCTGCAACGCTCTCCCCCATTTTGGGCAAACGCAATTCAAACTTAGCCATAGATTCAGTTTCAAGACATAAAGTAACAAAAAATGCAGGACAACAAACGACAAACTGGTCGTTGAATGTTCCCGTCAGGATTTAAGGGCCAACTCAAACGGAATACGCTGTACTATACTTCTGCCCAAGGTCACCTCATCCGCGTAGGCCAATTCGTCTCCAACAGATATTCCTCGAGCAATAGTGGATGTTTTGATTCCTAAGCCCTCGATTTGTCTAAAGATATAGAAGTTGGTTGTATCGCCCTCCATGGTGGAACTCAGCGCAAAAATAAGCTCCGTAATACTCCCCGATTTAGCTTTATCCACCAAAGCACCAATAGTTAGGTCTTGAGGACCTATGCCTTCCATCGGTGATATCTTACCGCCCAAAACATGGTACAAGCCTCCGTATTGTCCCGTAGCCTCGATGGCCATCACGTCGCGCACATCCTCCACCACCATGACCAATCCTCGATCTCTTTTTGGACTCGTGCAAAGCGCACATACCTCCTGATCAGACATATTGTGACACTCACTGCAATACTTGATATTAGTTCTCAAGTCAGTTAACGCTTGTGCGAGTTGTTGGGTCTGAACACTGGGTCTTTTGAGCAGGTGTAATACCAGACGCAGGGCCGTTCTTTTACCAATTCCTGGCAACTGAGCGACTTCATCTACGGCGCGTTCTAACCATTTTGAAGGCAAATCCATGTGGCAAAATTACAACTTTCCATAGATGTATTTGTTTTTGTACTTTTCAATTTCAAAACCAATCCATGAGCCCTACATTAATTACGGTTGTTATCGCACTTTATTTTTTAGTATTGATGGGGATCTCCCTGTTCACCTCAAAAAACGACACCAACAGTGACTTTTTTTCCGCCAGTAAAAATTCTCCCTGGTACCTAGTAGCTTTCGGCATGGTAGGCGCCTCGCTCTCTGGGGTGACCTTTATATCGGTACCCGGATGGGTTGGCGGCACACAGTTCAGTTATTTACAAGTCGTTTTTGGCTATCTACTGGGGTACTTGGTTGTTGCCTTCGTATTGCTTCCCATATACTACCGACTCAATGTGGTGTCTATATATACCTACCTGGATCAGCGTTTTGGTACATCGGCCTATAAAACAGGTGCCTTCTTTTTCTTGCTGTCTCGGGTACTTGGCGCTTCATTCCGGTTGTTTTTAGTGGCTACCGTGTTGCAACAATTCGTATTCGACTATTGGAATTTTCCTTTTGAAGGAACGGTAATTCTCTCAGTCCTATTTATTTGGGCCTACACCTATAGAGGAGGAATAAAAACCATTGTATGGACCGATAGCCTTCAAACAGGGATGATGTTATTTTCAGTCGTAGCTGCAGTGATTTTAATCACCCAATCTCTTGAGCTTAGTATTTGGGGGATTTGGGAATCTCCCGAGGTAAATTCCTTGAGTCAACTATGGGTCACCGATGATCCATTGCGCAAAGATTATTGGTTAAAATCCGTGTTGGGCGGAGCATTTATCACTATAGCCATGACCGGTTTGGATCAAGACATGATGCAAAAAAACCTCAGCTGTAGGAATTTAAAAGATGCGCAAAAGAACATGATTTCCATGAGTGTCGTTTTGGTTTTGGTCAATGTGTTATTCCTTGTCCTAGGCGCCTTGTTGTTTGCCTACAGCGCAAAATTTCAGATAGAGATCCCTGTGGTTGATGGAACAACCAAAACCGATCTGCTATTTCCAGAAATCGCCTTAAATGGTGGATGGGGACTGTTGATGGGAGTGCCCTTTATTTTGGGGCTGATTGCCGCTGCGTACAGCAGTGCAGACTCTGCGCTAACCGCGCTGACCACCTCGTTTTGCATCGATTTTATTTCGATGGAGGGCAGGACGGAATCGGCGCAAAAAAAACTGAGAAAACAGACCCACATCGGGATGAGTTTATTGCTTATTGGGGTAATCATCAGCTTTAAATATCTGCTGGAAAAAAATACGATCGATGGGTTACTCACCGTAGCCACCTATACGTATGGACCCCTTTTGGGCTTATTTGCCTTTGGGATATTAACCGCCTACAAGGTGCGCTCTTCCGGGGTTTGGTGGGTAGCTGGCATCAGTTTGGCACTGGCTTTTATCCTAGGCAACATACCAGCAGAATCTCTAGGGGGATATCAATTAGGCTATGAGTTATTACCCATTAATGGGGCCATTACCTTTTTGGGACTTTGGTTGATTCGTTTACCATCGGATAAGCGCTGATCCCCAGGTAAATCCACTGCCAAAAGCAGCCAAAACCACTAAATCACCTTCCTTGATTTTGCCTTTTTGATGCGCCTCTGCTAAAGCTATTGGAATAGAGGCGGCTGTCGTGTTTCCGTATTCCATGATGTTGTTGTACACCTGATCATCGGAGAGTTGAAACTTCTTTTGAATAAACTGAGCAATGCGCAAGTTGGCCTGATGAGGGATTAACAAATCGATAGCTGACTGGCTTAAATCATTGGCGGCCAAAGCTTCGCGAATTACTTCCTCAAACCTTACCACGGCGTTTTTAAATACCAGTTGCCCGTTCATGTACGGGAAGTAAGACTCATCTAAAGGATTGTTATCGGCCAATATATCCGTAACCCATCGTTGCCCCATTCCTGGCGCGATCACAGAAAGTTCTTTAGCCCATGAACCTTCCGCGTGTAAATGAGTAGAAAGTATCCCAAAACCAGGACGATCGTCTCTGGATAGCACCACAGCACCTGCCCCATCACCAAAAATAACAGACACATTGCGCCCTCTTGTGGTCATGTCCAGACCTTTTGACTGCAACTCAGCACCGACGACCAAAATATTTTGGTACATCCCTGTTTTGATAAATTGGTCAGCCACCGATAACGCATAGATAAATCCAGAACACTGGTTGCGCACATCCAGTGCCCCAACGGTCTCTAAACCCAAAGCTTCTTGCAAGGTAACTCCAGGGCCTGGGAAATAATAATCCGGACTTAGGGTCGCAAATACGACAAAATCGATATCCGAAGCAGATTTGCCCGCGTCGGCCATGGCCATTCTAGCCGCTTTTACACCCATTCCTGAAGTGGTTTCCCCATCTTTAGGATCCACGTGCCTTCTTCGCTGAATTCCAGTTCTCTCTTGAATCCACTCATCACTGGTGTCCATGATTTTAGCTAGATCATGATTGGTGACAATACGCTCAGGTACATAATAACCAACTCCAGAAATACGTGAATGAAACATAGAAATCAATTTATCCCCTAAAATAGGAAAAATTGGGTAGAACGTAACGCTGTCATTTTGGCAGAAATTTTGGGTTGGCATCTGATTTGCCTAGGTAAAGGCAGAACAAAAAAATAGTATATCCATGACACAAGGTAAAATCAATGTTTCTGTAGAAAACATTTTTCCACTGATCAAAAAATTCTTGTACAGCGACCATGAAATTTTCTTGAGAGAATTGGTCTCCAACGCAACAGATGCTACCACTAAGTTAAAACACTTAACATCGATTGGAGAAATCAAGGTGGATTTGGGCGACCCGAAAATCGAAATCAAAATCGACAAAAAGAAAAAACGCCTACATATCATTGATCAAGGTTTGGGTATGACCCAAGAAGAGGTTCAGAAATACATCAACGAAGTAGCCTTCTCAGGTGCTGAGGAGTTTATGAACACCTACAAAGACTCCGCTAAGGACGCGGGAATCATTGGCCACTTTGGTTTGGGGTTCTATTCAGCCTTTATGGTCGCTGAAAAAGTTGAAATTATCACCAAAAGCTACAAAGATGAGCCAGCAGCTCATTGGACCTGTGACGGCTCACCAGAATTTACCCTGACAGCACACGACAAAAAGGAACGGGGAACGGAAATTATTTTGCATATCGCCAAAGACTCCACAGAGTTTTTAGAGGAATCCAGAATCCGCGAACTGTTGACCAAGTACAATAAATTCATGCCGGTACCCATTATTTTTGGTACTAAAACAGAAACACTTCCCAAACCAGAGGGGGCAGATGAAAAAGATCCTGCACCGACAGTTGAAGTTCCCAATGTGATCAACAACCCACATCCGGCTTGGACCAAACAGCCCGCCGAACTCAAAGAGGAAGATTACAAGGCTTTTTACAGAGAGCTCTATCCTATGCAGTTTGAAGAGCCGTTGTTCCACATCCACCTCAACGTGGATTATCCGTTCAACCTCACCGGAATCCTTTTCTTCCCGAAACTAAAAGGGGACCTAAACCTTCAAAAAGATAAAATCCAACTATATCAAAATCAGGTATACGTGACCGATCACGTAGAAGGTATTGTTCCTGAATTTTTGACGATGCTTCGCGGGGTGATCGATTCTCCTGATATTCCGCTGAATGTATCCAGATCCTACCTCCAGGCTGATGGCGCTGTGAAAAAAATATCCAGCTACATCACCAAAAAAGTAGCTGACAAGTTGAGTAGTTTGTTTAAAAATGATCGAGCGGATTTTGAGTCAAAATGGAATGACATTAAAATTGTGATCGAATACGGAATGCTCTCTGAAGAAAAATTCATGGAGAAGGCCGATGGATTTGCCTTGTATCCAACTGTTGACGGTCAATTCTACACTTGGGCGGAACTCGAAGAAAAACTCAAACCCAATCAAACGGATAAGGACGGGACATTTGTATTGCTATACGCGTCTGATCAAGATGCGCAACACAGTTACCTACAAGCTGCCAAAGAAAAAGGTTACGAAGTGTTGTTGCTCGACTCGCCCATCGTGGCTCACTTGATGCAAAAACTAGAAACTACCAAGGAAAAAGTTCACTTTGCGCGCATAGACACTGATCCTATCGATAAACTGATCAAAAAGTCAGACGACACCATTTCAAAATTGTCCGACGAGCAAAAAGACACCTTGAAATCCAAAATTGAGGCCGTGGTTGCTTCTAAGGAATACACCGTACAAATGGAAGCTATGGACAGCAGTGCCGCTCCATTTATGATTACAGAGCCGGAGTTTATGCGCCGTATGAAAGAGATGCAACAAACCGGTGGTGGAGGTATGTTTGGCATGGGCAATATGCCGGATATGTATCAGTTGGTGGTCAATACAAATCACCCATTGATCACAGAAATTTTAGAAGCAAAAACCGATAAAAAACAAGAGAAATTAATCGCTCAGTCGATTGACTTGGCCAAACTCTCTAAAGGGTTACTTAAAGGGGCTGCTTTGACCGACTTTATACAAAGAAGCTATTCGTTGATCAAATAATGTCAGCTATGCATCATTGATGAATATTCGGGGGCCTAGGGCCCCCGAATTATTTTTTAAACTTTTTTAAAAACGTCTGTCGGTTGTGCACCTGTAGTTTTTGATACATGTTTCTCAAGTGAAACTTCACAAGTCCAGCGCTGATGTTCATTTCATCGACAATCTCTTGGGTAGTTCGCCCCAAAACCACCCACTGGGCCACTGTCTTTTCCTGCTCACTCAAGCTCTGAACGTCTGGCGTGTGTACTTTTCCCTGACCAAAAAATTCCATCACCTTTCGGGCTATCTGTGGTCCCATAACTGCACCTCCTCGGGCAATTTCACGAATGGCCTCCCCCAACTGACTTAAATCATCTTGTTTGAGCATATACCCTACAGCGCCCGCCTTCAAGGCGTCAAAAAGATACTGGTCGTTTTCAAAAACAGTATACATCATCACTTCGATTTTGGGGTATTTCTGCTTGATCAACCAACACGCCTCCACGCCATTAATATGAGGTAAGCCAATATCGCAAATCACCAGTTGGATGCGATTAAAATCTGCGTTGAGGAATAAATCCTCCGCGTCATATGCGGCATAATTCAATGCTACATCATCTTGCCGGTTAAAATATTCCACCAACACTTCTCGGATATCGGTCGTATCCTCTAAAATGGCCAATCCGATGAGTTTGTCTTTCTTTTGCATGACTCAAATTCAATCAATGATAATATGGTAAGCCGAACGAACGTCTTCTTGTTGGTAGAAAAACTGCGCCTTCATTTTCTTGGCACGCATTTTTAAATTTTTCACTCCATTGCCCGCAAAGGAATGATCAAAATCAAAACCGGGTCCATCATCCGAATAGGTCCAAACGATTCGTCTCCTTTGTTCAAACTGCAGCTGACATAATACTCGGCTAGCAGAAGCGTGTTTCGCGGTGTTGTGCAGCATTTCTTTATACATCATCCACATATTCTGACGAATTAATTGAGGCATTCTACCATCTGGTACAGGACCTAAAACTTGAAAAGAAAATACCCATCCTTGAGTTCTAGCCACTTCTTGGCCATGTGCCTGCATCTTTTCTATCATCCCTTGCCAGTGATCGTGTTGTTGATCGATTGACCAAACTATGTCCGCCAGAGATTCTAAGCCTTTTTTACTGCTGGCTTTGATTTTGTCCATGATCTGAGGGGTTTTCTGAGGTACCATGCCAGCCAGTTGGGCCTGATTCATAATTCCACCCAGTAAGCTACCTATCTCATCGTGTAAATCTGCGGCTATTGCGGTGCGTAAACGCTCTTTATCTCTTTGAACCTTCCAGCGAAACCACAACAAAACCAAAACCACACTCATGCCTAAAAAAACCAACAGCACCCAAAAAATAGGGCGCTCCAATAATCTGGGAACTTTAATCACCTCAATGGTTTTATACACCGATGAACCCACCACAGCAATGTCCAATTGATACGTTCCTGCCGATAAAAAAGTTAATTCAATATTTCCTTCATCCATCATGGGTGTCCAATCATCCAATATTCCGGGAATTCGATACCTCATTCCGGGCCTGGGAACATCTAATGGGCCCAAAGCCCACCTTAGTTGGTTATAGGTGTACTCTGGAAGTATATGAATGGCAGAAAGATTTTGATAACCCAAACCAAATTCATTTCTAAGCGGTGTCGTTGGTCCTGATGTTTTCCATTCCGAAAGTCGAACATCCAAGGTGTTTTGTCGCTCATAGGTACTCGGCAAATGCAGTATATGCCATCCACCGACACCTCCAGCATACAACGAGTTATCTACAGGATTGATGGCGTGCGAACCGTGATTGAACTCGATAGAGGCCCCTTTGGCTCCATGCAAGCCGGAGTATATAGATGGGCCGTCAAGTACAGAATAGCCTCGATCGGTCAAGGCAATCACTGATTTGCCCGATCGCTCTACACCAAAAACCTGATCGCTCACTAGTCCATCACTAGACTTCCAGGATGCCAACAAACGGCCTTGATGGTTGATAGCCACCAAACCTTGACTTTGGGTAGCTAACCATAGGGTGTCTTTGGACCAATAATGGTCATAAACCATAGATTGACCTTGGGCTGGAAAAAGTTTTTTTGGGCCGTGTTCCGATGAAAAACTATACAGTCCCTGATGACTGCTATACGTTACGATACCCTCGTGAATTTCTATAGCTCTAACACGATTAAACTGGCTAAACCGTTTCCCTTCGAAGATCAAAGGCTTAACCACTCGGGTCGTTAAATTTAAGGTCCACAATCCGTCATACCCTCCCAAGTAAATGATCTCGGGCTGAGTATCGGATCGAGCCATCGCCATCAAATAAATTTCAGGATTCATAGGGGTACCTAACTTGCCTGAAAAGAACGGGGTAATCATCTGGGTCCTTCGATCAAAAACATCCAAAACACCTCCTTCGTTTCCTATCAATAACCGATGCTCGTCCAGGGCCAACAAGGCATAGACAATAGTGTATGTGGGAAATCGTTTGGGTACCCCTGTAGGATCAACATATACCGCCCCGGAATAACTTGCGTAAAAAAAATCTCCCTGAGGGAAGAAATGTATTCCTCGGGTACTCTGATTTTCCAAGTCAGGAAAAGGTTGGTAAACCTTAGGTTGAACACCCCCTAGTGGGACCACATCAATTCCTTGGTCATGCGCCACCAATACTTGGTCACGGTGGTACAAGACCCGATTAAAATCAGGTAATGTCTTGGATAATCGGTGATCATTCGGTCTATATAGCGATGCCTCATCAAATTGAATAACCCGATTAGGAGAAACTTGAACCCACTGGCCGGATTGATTTTGAGCGACCAATAACCTATCGTGTTCCATAAATTGATCTAGATGTCGCAGTTGGTTGTTTTGGAACTCAAAAAGCCCTCTTCCACCACCGTGAATCAAAAAACCTCCACGGCTTAGAGGAAAAAGCTGACCCTGTTCAAAATTGATCGACTCGTGCCAAACCATTTTTGGGGCAGCATCGGGAAAATACTCCGCCCAATACCCCTGTTGAAAAGGAATAATCCAACTTTGTGCCCCATAAACAGGTGGATTAAACAATCCAGTAGTTTGAGATACTCTGGGTACCAAATCAGCAACCACCTCAGAACATCTACCCTGTACAAATAATAAATGACCTGTTTCAAACCCCAAAATCACTTGATCTTGTTCCGCTTCAATCCACAAAAATTGAGCTTGCGGAAAATCAGCGTAAAATTTTTCCAAGACTACGTGATACGTCCAATCCGATAAATCTATATAACCCAAACGGGTTTGTTCAGCGATATACACACGTCCATCAGACGTAGTAGCGATACCTAAAGGACCTTCTGGATGCCAACCAGAGATACTGTTACCCACATCAACCGCCGACAATCCATCAAAGCGATACAAACGACCATTTCTGATCAACCATAAATATTCCTGATGGTCTATAGCCAAATCTTTTACCACCCAAATGGCTCCATCATTGGATAGAGGCAATCGATAGGAAGCAATGCTCTGGGCATTGAGCACCCAAAAGAAGCAAATAAAAAAAGTAAGGAGAATTTGTTTTTTGAGGTTAGTCATAAAGATAAAACTACCTCTTTCATCCATGAGGAGGATTATTATTCGATGATCGGTAAAATTAAATCGACCAAATGTCTACAAGGCCAACACTAACAATTCATTTCGCCTCAATTGAATTTTCCCCTCATTTTCCAGCTTCTTCAGCAGCCTGGAGACCACAACTCGTGACGTATTTAAATCCTTGGCTATTTCATGGTGGGTTGTTTTAAGCGTGTCGTTACCCGCTACCATGGCTTTGTCCTGTAAGTATTTGAGCAGCCGTTCATCCATACGCATAAACGCCAGAGTGTCCACCGTATCCAATAGCTCCACCATACGCATGTGGTAACTCTCCACAATAAACTGTTGCCATGTGGGGTAATTTGCCATCCATAGGGTCATATATTTTACCGGGATCATGATTAATTCAACATCTGATTCAGCTACCGTTCTAACCTGGCTTTTATGGGAGCCCAAACAACAGCTAAATGACATGGCGCACGTATCCCCTTTTTCGATGAAATAGAGCACTAACTCATTACCCTCTTTGTCCTCGCGTAGCACTTTAATGGCTCCTGACAGCAAAAGGGGCATAAACTTTAGTGTGTCTCCTATATCCATCAGCTCTGTTCCCTCTTGGGCTGTTTTATAGGTGCCCACCTGAAGTACCTCTTCTAACAAGGCAGGCTCTAGCAAAAAACCGTATTGCTGCTGAAGCAAATCAATAACATATGGATCAGTTATTTGTGACATAGTTCATGTATAAAGTAGCAAAATAGATCATTTCAGGCAACTGTTCAAGGATTCTAATCACTTAAACTGTACGGTACGTATCGGATGGATCGAGGCCACTACGCGAGCTGGAACGAGTAGCAGTAAAACACTACCTGCTAAAACCACCGCGTTTAATAACAGCCATGAGTAAATATCCAAGGATACAGGAACATAATTGATGTAATAATCCTGGGGGTTGGGAAATTCAATCCACCTCCAATAATACTGAGTCCCCAAAAAAATAAGCCCTAAAACATTACCCCAAAACATTCCTTTAAACACCAATCCACTGGCATTGTAGAGAAAAATACGTTGAATATCTCTGTTGGTTGCCCCCAAGGTTTTCAATACACCTATGGTTGAAGTACGATCCAGAATGATAACCAACAAAGCCGTAACCATATTTAGCCCCCCTACCAACAACATAATCGACACCACTAGAGCAATATTAAAATCAAACAAATCAATCCATTCAAATATAGCGCTAAACCGTTGCTTGATACTGCGGACATCCCAATCTGAGGGCGTGGCATCGTAGGCGTTAAAGGCAATTTCATCCAGATCATCAAAGGAACTTACTTTGAGCTCTAGCTGACCTACTTCATCTGGAGACCAACCGTTTAACTGACGCAAAGTAGCTATATCCATCCAAAGGTACTGGGCATCTAAGCTTTCAAATCCACTTTCATAAATACCCACCACATCAAATTTGCGCTGGCTGGGTATTCCCTGGGAGGTGTGATTGATAAAAAAACCGCGACACTCATCCCCTACGTTGAGTTGAAGTTTCTGAGCCAGTGTTTTCGACAGTAAAATCTCGGTATTTTGTGGCTTTCCCCACTGGGGCAATCTTCCGCTGATCAATAAGCTGCGCAACGGTGCCGTATCGTAGTCTATGCCAATGCCTTTAGCGATAAACCCCTCAAAGGTGTCTTCAGTGCGAATTAATCCCGCTTTTTGAATCACTCCCTGAACCTGTTGAACCCCAGGCAGTTTAGCTAGTCTATCTTTTTGTGCTGTATCTACCCTTAGTGCTTTTAAATGAACTTGAGATTGGTTGTGATCCATGTGAATCACTTGAATATGGCCTTCAAAAGCAGCAATTTTATCGCGGATAACCATTTTCAATCCACGACCTGTACCCATAGCCACCAACATCATAACCATGCCTAAGGCAATCGCGCCGATAGCGATTTGAATGATTGGCGCAGAAGCCTTACTTTTATCTGAGGTACCCAAGCGCAGGCGCCTAGCAATAAACAAACTAAAATTCAATGAGAACTGGGTTGATTTACGTCAAAAATACCATTTTATCGGTTGTTGTGGCTTTGTGTTTCGGCAATATTAGCCTTCAAGCCCAAACCAAATCACCACAACCCGTGGTTGGAGCGGCTCAATTATCGAGTTATCTAGGGAAATTAAAACAGAAAAATATAGCGATTGTTGCCAACCAAACCTCTGTCATAGCTGGCAAACACGGATATACGCACCTGGTAGACACCTTGAACCATCTCGGTGTTTCGGTGGTTAAGGTATTTGCCCCAGAACACGGGTTCCGAGGAAGTCAAGACGCCGGAGCGGATGTGTTGGACGATAAAGATCCGAAAACAGGTATTCCCTTAATTTCTCTACACGGAGTCAATCGCAAACCAAAACCAGCACATTTAGACGGGGTAGACCTTGTTGTTTTTGACATTCAAGATGTTGGTGTGCGTTTTTACACCTACATCGCAACACTTCAGTTGGTGATGCAAGCCTGCGCGGAACAAGGAGTCCCTTTGTTGGTTCTGGACAGACCTAATCCAAATGCTCACTTGATTGATGGGCCAGTGATGGAATGGGAAAACAAAAGTTTTTTAGGCATGACACCCATTCCATTGCTCTACGGAATGACTATCGGCGAATACGCCCTAATGTTAGCGGATCAGCCGAGTTGGCTATGGGAAACCTATGGACCTGCAGGAGGCAGCATTGGCCCTAAAGTCCAGATCGAAGTTGTTCCTGTAGCTCACTATACACACCATACCCCTTATGAGTTATCGATACCTCCTTCACCTAATCTAAGAGAATCCCAAGCAGTGGCGCTCTACCCAAGTCTGGGTTTATTTGAAGGCACTACATGGAATGCAGGCCGGGGTACAGAACGACCGTTCACGCAAGTGGGTAGCCCCATGGGTGATCCTCAACACTTCAAACACACGTATACACCGGTAGCTCGACCAGGGGCCACAGAACCGAAACACAAGAACAAATTATGCTATGGATTAGACCTCAGCGGGGTGACTGACATCCAAGAGATAAGACTGAATTGGTTGATCGAGGCCTACCAAAACAGTTCAGATAAAAGTCAGTTTTTCTTGGATCCTGGCTTTAAAAAGCATGCGGGTAATTCTGTGCTTCAACAACAGATTGAATCTGGGATGAGCGAGCAAAACATCAAGAAAACTTGGCAGCGAGGTTTAGCTGAATTCAAGCGGATACGCCAGAACTACTTGTTGTACCCTGAGCAATAATCATTTTTGAGGAGGGCTTTTATACGGTTTAAAAGCCAAGGCCAACAAATATTTTAGACGACTGTTTTGTTCGGCATCTGGATAAGTGTCCACACCAAAAACTACGCGGTCAGCTGGAAGGTATTGGTAGGTGCCAAAAACACGGTCCCAGAGAGAAAAAATATTTCCGTAATTGGCATCCGTATAGGGCAGCTGGTGGTGGTGGTGGATTTGGTGCATATTGGGGGTAACCACAACCCACTGAAGCCACTGATTCACCCAATGGGGTAATAAAATATTGGCGTGGTTAAATTGAGACAGCACCACAGAAAGGCTTTGATAAAGCATGATCACACCCACGGAAGCACCGGTAACCCATACAGCCAGCAAGGTAAATCCAAAACGCACAACACTTTCCATCGGATGGTGTCTGTTGGCCGTGGTGGTATCCACTTCGTGATCCGTATGGTGGATTAAATGAAATCCCCAAAGCACTTTTACTTTATGCTCAGACCAATGAGCAAAATAGGCCCCAATCAAATCGAGTAAGGCCACCCCAACCACTACCTGAGCCCAAAAAGGGATGCCGGTCAGCCAGTGAAGCAGGCCCCATTGGTGAATTTGTGTCCAGTCACTAAGCCATAATAGGAGTCCCGCTAGAGAAAAATTAACCAGAATAGTCGTGGCTGTGAAAAAGAAATTCAGTCCAGCGTGTTTGGTTTTTTTATAATGCATCAATCGCCCAGGCAGACCGCTTTCAAGCATCCAAAAAAAGGCGATTCCCCCAACCAGTATAGCACTTCTGTGCCACGTGGGGATAGTTTCGAAATAATTGATCAAATACTCCATAGCGTACAGATGTCCTTTACAAAGGAAATATACTACTTTATTTCTTTTTTCATCTGCTCGACCACCTCAAAAGCTGCGGGGCAAATAGCGGTGTTTTTCAGTGTGATTTCTGCGATTTGATAAATCTTAGGTCGATCTGTATGGGGATATTCCGCACAAGCTTTAGGCCGCACCTCATATATTGCGCACTTATTATCCCCTGCTAAAAAGGGACAAGGAAGTTGCTGCAATACCTGGTCTCCATCCTCATCCACGCGAAGATAGGTTTCGATGAATTTCTGTGGGGTAAGTCTCAAATGTTTAGCGATGCGGACAATATCCTTGTCTGTATACAAGGGACCCGTGGTGGTGCAACATTGCGCGCAATCTAAACAATCGATACGTTTAAACACCTCGTGATGTATGCGCAAGACTTGTTGGTCAAGCTTTTTCGGGGGACGTTTTTTGAGTTGTTGAAAAAACTGCCTATTCTCTTTGAGGCGTTGCGCAGCCCATGAAGGAAGCTTGTTGAGCCACTCTTCCACCTTAAGGAATGTTGAGGTATTTATGGGTCTGAATGGACACCTTCCACTTTGGGTGAGCCATGACATAATCGACAATGAGCGGCATCACCTTTTCGCGAACACTCCACTCAGGTTGTAGGTATAAGTGGCACTCTGAATTTACCTTTTGCGCCTGCTCCTCGGCCCAAATCAAATCGTGTTTGTTGTACACAATGACCTTGAGTTCATCGGCTATAGAATAAGCTTCAGCTAGGGGTGCCTTATTTTTTTTTGGAGATAAGCAGACCCAATCCCAATGACCGGAGAAAGGATAGGCCCCAGATGTTTCAATGTGGATGGCCAATCCATTCTTTTTCAATGCTTCGGTGAGCGGTCCCATGGGCCATGTCAAGGGCTCACCACCAGTTACCACAATAGTCTGGTACGGCTTAGCTGCTGCTACTATTTCATCTACCCAAGTAGCTGGGTGCCGTTGGGGATCCCAACTTTCTTTGACGTCACACCAATGACAACCAACATCACACCCTCCTACCCTGATAAAATAGGCCGCTTTTCCTTGATGAAAACCCTCACCTTGGATGGTGTAAAAGGCTTCCATGAGTGGAAGGGCCACTCCTTTATCGACAAACGAAGGTTCGATTGAATTCATGGGGCAAATATAACCTTTTGGTCCGCAAAGGACTAGTAAAAATACACCCTGATTTCCCGGTTATTTGCCGGTGATTTCTACAAATTGGTTACATTCGCAACAGAGAATTTATCTATGAAAAAAAGAATAGTATTGATAGGTCTTTTCGCGCTTATCACCGCGTGCAATCAGGAATCTCCCTTCACTATGGGTGAGGGACGGGTGGGATTGCTCAACAAAGAAACCCCTATCCATAGCTTGTTTACGGTATTTGCCGCAGATTCAGTGGCAGTAGATACCGTGGCTCTTGAAGCTGATGCCGTTGTCGAACCTATTAAAGTATATGAAAAAGGTGGGGCTCATTTATTGACCATCACCCCTACCCAAGACAGCATCCAATTGGTCAAACACATACGTGTGATGGACCCGCGATACACTACCTCTAAAGGAATTCATTTAGGCAGCACCTTCGATGAGTTAAAGAAAGTCTATGAAATTGAGAAGGTGACCGGCTCACTGAAATCAGTCATGGTTACCCTAAAGGGTGTCGATGAATACGTGACTTTTGACCGGGAAGTGTTGCCAGAAAATATCCGTTGGAGTCTTGACGCATCTATTGAAGCCTTTCAAATTCCGGATAATGCCCAGATCAAACACCTGATGATCAACTGGGGTGATCGATGAAAAAAACACTCCAGAAGTTACTGCCTTTAGCCTACGGAGGTTTTTTTAACAGCCTGTCCTATATAGCACAACCTTGGGTGGCACAAAAGGCATTTACCCTTTTTGTATCACCTAGAAAAGGAAAAATCCTTCCGCACCAGCAAGCATTCTTGCAAAATGCCATTTCAGAGGTAGTGGAACTTGAAGGATTGGCCATACAAACTTATACCTGGCCAGGTACTGGCCCCACAGTACTTTTATTTCACGGTTGGGAGAGCAACGCCTTTAGATGGAGAAAGTTAATCGAAGTACTCCGTCCTTTGAATTACCACATTATTGCCCTTGATGCACCAGCCCATGGAGCATCTGCTGGTAAGGTGCTCCACGTACCGCTTTACCAAAAAATTGCAGCAGGAATGATGGAGCGTTTCCGTCCTCAATTTGCTGTAGGCCATTCCATGGGGGGAATGATGCTGTTATATCACCAACACTTGGGGGGCACGGAATCACTCAAAGGATTAGTCATTCTAGGGGCTCCTGCTGATTTAAAAAACATCATGAAACAGTACAAATCCATACTTAAACTCAACAAAAAAGTATTCGATGGATTGGATGAACTGTTTAAATCAGACTTTAATTTTCGAATTGATGATTTTTCGGTGGCTGAATTCAGCAAATCATATACCATTCCAGGGCTGTTAGTACACGATAAAAAAGACTTAATCGTGCCTTACTCGAGTGCTGAAAAAATTGCCCGGAATTGGAAAACTGCCGAACTGATAACTACAGAAGGACATGGTCATTCCCTGCATCAAAAGGAAATAAACGAGGCCATCGGTCGATTTATGACCAAGATCAATTAAGCGATCATCATCGCCCGCTCTCGAGCAATCAAGGTGTTTTTCAACAACATGGCTATGGTCATCGCTCCTACACCGCCAGGCACTGGTGTAATGTAGGAAGCTTTCTTGGAAACTGATTCAAAATCAACATCGCCCGTGATGTAATACCCTTTTGGCAAACGCGCATCTGGGATTCTGTGAATACCTACGTCAACAACTACCGCCCCTTCTTTAATCATATCCCCTGTAACAAAATGAGGTACCCCAAGGGCGGAAACAACCACATCGGCTTGGAGTAGTAATTCTTTCAGGTTCTTGGTACGCGAATGAGCTAAAGTAACCGTAGCATCTCCCCAAGTTCCTTTACGGCTAAGCAGCACACTCATGGGGCGACCTACTATGTGGCTTCTTCCGATCACAACGGCATGTTTCCCAGAGACCGAAATTTGATAGCGCTCTAAAAGCTCCATCACTCCATACGGGGTGGCGGGAAGGAATGTTTCTAAATCCAAACACATCTTTCCTACATTCACCGGATGAAAACCATCCACATCTTTGGCTGGGTCAATCGCCATGATGATTTTGTGTTCATCGATGTGTTTTGGCAAAGGCAATTGAACAATGAATCCATCAATTTCTGGATGGCGGTTTAGTTCGTCTATATGCTTTAAAAGAACTTCTTCAGTGACATCCTGGGGAAGTTTAATCAACGTCGATTCAAATCCTATCTTTTGGCAAGAACGCACTTTGCTTCCAACATAGGTTAAGCTTGCACCATCTTCACCCACCAAAACGGCTGCTAAATGCGGAACTTTTTGACCCGCTGCCTTCATTTTGGTCACAGTTTCCGCTATCTCTTCCTTGATTTGATTGGCGATTTTAAGTCCTTCTAACAATACCATAAACTATAATTATTTAGGACCCATGGATCCAGGAAACCCCGGAGGCATACCGCCCATCATTTGCATCATTTTTTTTGCACCACCACCCTGCATCATCTTCATCATTTTACTCATCTGTTCAAATTGCTTCATCAACGCATTAACCTCTTCCAAGGTTCTTCCACTACCCTTGGCAATACGCTTTTTGCGATTTAAATCGATTTTATGCGGCTGAGAGCGTTCCATGGGAGTCATCGAGTGAATCATCGCCTCTACATATTTAAAGGCATCATCATCGATGTCAATGCCTTTCAATGCTTTTCCCACACCGGGAATCATCCCAAGAAGGTCCTTCATCGAACCCATTTTCTTGATTTGCTGTATTTGCGTCAAGAAATCATCAAAACCAAACGTGTTCTTGGCAATCTTCTTTTGAATTTTTCGGGCTTGTTCTTGGTCAAACTGATCCTGAGCTCGTTCAACCAAGGAAATGACATCACCCATCCCTAAGATTCGGTCGGCCATTCGTTCTGGATAGAACACATCAATAGCCTCCATTTTTTCGCCGGTACCGATAAACTTAATCGGTTTATTCACCACTGACTTGATGGAAATAGCCGCTCCTCCTCGAGTATCGCCATCTAACTTGGTGAGTACTACCCCACCAAACTGCAATACATCGTGAAAAGCTTTAGCTGTATTTACCGCATCTTGACCCGTCATGGAGTCCACCACAAATAGTGTTTCTGAAGGGGAAATGTTTTTGTGAATCAAGGCGATCTCATCCATCATTTGCTGATCAACCGCCAAACGTCCTGCGGTATCAACAATGACTACGTTATGGCCATGCGTTTTGGCGTACGCAATTCCCTCTTGAGCTATGGCCACTGGATCCTTTGAATCCTTATTAGAATACACGGCCACGCCAATTTGTTCGCCCAAAATATGCAGCTGATCGATAGCTGCTGGACGATACACATCACAACCGACTAAAAGCGGTTTTTTAGTTTTTTTGGTCTTAAGGTATAGCGCCAACTTCCCGGCAAATGTAGTCTTACCTGAACCTTGTAATCCCGAAAGCAATACAACGGCAGGAGTACCGCTCAAGGTCAATTCTTGGGCAGACCCACCCATCAGTTCAGTCAGTTCATCTTTAACGATTTTGACCATCAACTGACCTGGTTGCAAACTGGTCAACACCTGTTGCCCCAGTGCTTTTTCTTTGACTGACTGAGTAAAGTCCTTGGCGATTTTGTAGTTTACGTCCGCATCCAGCAACGCTCTTCTAACTTCCTTGAGCGTTTCAGCTACGTTGATTTCTGTAATCTGCCCACGTCCTTTGAGCACGTGTAGCGCTCTATCTAACTTATCGCTTAACTGATCAAACATGGATAATTTCCTTTAAGTTCATCATCTGCTTTACATTCTTTGTGGGGCATCGATACCCAATAAGCTCAAAGCATGCTCAATCCTTTGAGCTACCGCATCACATAACTGAATCCTGAATACCCTCAATGAAGCATCTGTCTCAGCTAGGATGGGTAAATTTTGGTATAGGGAATTAAACCCTTTGACTCCTTCATAGAGATAATTGGCCAAAAGCGCTGGAGAGTACTGGGCTGCAGCATGATCGATGACATGCGAATATCCCTGGATCCAGACCAGTAGGGATACCTCCTTTTCTGTGAGTTTAATGCCGGAAATCGGTTGATCCATAGGTTCAGTCACCTTGCGCAAAATAGACTGAATACGCGCATAGGTATACTGGATAAAAGGACCTGTATTTCCTTGAAAATCAACTGATTCGTTTGGATCAAACAGAATGCGTTTTTTCGGATCTACCTTGAGCAAATAATATTTAAGGGCACCCATTCCGATACTGTGGTATAGCTGGGCTTTTTGTTGCTGATCCATCCCCTCAAGTTTACCCAACTCATCAGCTAAGCTCTGAGCTGTTTGCGACATATCGGAAATCAAATCATCTGCATCGACAACGGTACCTTCCCTGCTCTTCATTTTACCAGAAGGCAAGTCAACCATACCATAACTGAGGTGGTACAAATCATCTGCCCAGTGATAACCGAGTTTCTTGAGTATGAGAAAAAGCACTTTAAAGTGGTAATCCTGTTCGTTACCCACAGTGTATACCATACCGCCTACATCAGGAAAGTCAACCGCTCTTTGCAGGGCAGTACCCAGGTCCTGGGTCATATATACCGAAGTGCCGTCAGAGCGCAGTAATATCTTTTCATCCAGCCCATCTTCCGTGAGATCGATCCAAACACTTCCATCAGGTTTTCTAAAAAAAACACCTTGACTTAGTCCCTGTTCAACGACTTCTTTTCCCAACAAATAGGTGTCGCTTTCGTAATAATATTTGTCAAACGAAACACCTAACTGTTGGTAGGTTTGTTCAAACCCACTGTATACCCAAGAGTTCATCATCTTCCAAAGAGCCACTACTTCTGGATCTCCTGACTCCCACTGACGAAGCATTTCTTGAGCTGCGATGAGTATAGGTGCCTGTTGTTTCGCTTGTTCTTCAGAAAGCCCTTGAGCCATGGCTTGCTCCACCTCTTTTTTGTAGGCTTGATCGAAGGCCACATAATAACGCCCGACCAACTTGTCGCCTTTCACTCCGGATGATTCTGGGGTAACACCCGAGCCAAATAATTTCCACGCCAGCATGCTTTTGCAGATGTGGATTCCTCGGTCGTTGATAATTTGTGTTCTATATACTTGGTATCCAGCCGCCTCGAGAATCCTAGCCACTGAATAACCCAAAAGATTATTTCGCACGTGTCCTAAATGAAGAGGCTTGTTGGTGTTGGGTGATGAATATTCTACCAATCGGGCCCCTCTGGAACCAGATGGATAGGGAGTTAATGTGGCTTGGTAAAGTTGAGCTATCCAATAATTGTCCGACAGCTCGAGGTTTAAAAACCCTTTAACCACGTTGAAAGAAGCTACTTCTGAGAGTGATTCTACCAAATGTTCCCCTAAAGCTTGACCTATCTGTTCAGGCGATCCTTTGATATGGCGCATCATGGAGAACACGACTACCGTAATTTGACCGGCAAACTCTTTTTTAGTTGGCTGAATGTCGATCTGAGGCAAAACAACCCCATAACGCTTTTCCACCGCCTGGATCAATACGTGTTCTAACTGTTTTTCAAAGTGCATTTCGAGGGCATTAAAGGCGCAAAAATAAGTTATTTTCGCGCTATTCCCTTAAGCGATCCGCATTGATTGTGGTAAAAATATCTCGGCCAACATACACCGAGCACTTCCTCCACCATAGGTCTCTATAGTGGTCAGCTCAGGGGCAACGATCACACATGACTCTTCGATGATACGTACTTGATTCGGCGTAAGACTCTTTAGGGCAGATTGACTCATCACCATCAATGGCCCATGAGTACCCTGTACCTCCAACATATTACCGGCAAACTGATGCATTTGAGCCTCTGTAATATCGATAATTTTCAACCCATCAGACTTTAGGTGTTGCAACACATTCTTTCTTTCCTTACTGTCTTTGATCGCACTGCTGCAAATCACTACTACCTGACTACCCACACAGAGCATCACATTGGTGTGGTAAATAGGTGTGAGCTGTCCACCTACCGTTTGACTGGCTGTAAAAACAACTGGGGTGTACTCAAAATCCTCACAAAATTCGATAAATAGATCTTCATCTGTTCTTTGAGATAATGCGGCATAAGCTTTTTGATGGGGATGATCCAATACCATAGAACCAGTACCTTCTAAAAAAACACCGTCCAAAGCAGCCTCTGAGTAGTCATATACTTCCTCAATGAAAAATCCTGCCGCTTCAATAGCCTCTAAAACACTGTCTGAACGCTCCTCCCGTCTATTTGGCGCTTTCATGGGATAAATAGCAATCCGTTGATCTGGATGAGTACTGATCCAATTATTCGGAAAGTGTGCATCCGGTGTATCCTTTTCTGGATCTGCTTGCACCACAACAACCTGAACTCCGTGTTCGCGCAACAAAGACACAAAGTCATCAAATTCTTTTTGGGCCAACTCCAGTAGACTAGACGGATCAACAACATCCTTTTGTTGAAAATAGTTATCCTGAGCTGTTTGCTCATTTGACCTAAATTGACTGGGGCGCACCATTAAAAGCGCATGGGTAGTTTGTTGTCTCATTTGATTCGATGTAATGGCAGGGTGCTGCATCGCAACATCCCGCCCTGTTTAGCAATTTCTTTATACGATACTTCTTCCACGATCAGCCCCATGGACCTCATCCAGGTATTAATTCTCACCAAACGGGATTCTGAGACAACTACACGGGGACTAATGGAAAAAACATTACACCCCATCATCACCAGCTCCTCCTTATTGATCTCAAATACGCGATCTGATCCAAAAAAAGACCTAATCCAAGCGACATCTTCGGGATGCTTAAACCCAGGCGGATAAATAAGTGCCATATCACGACCTATAGGCTGAAAACAACAGTCCAGGTGAAGCGCATTGGCGTAGGGATCCGTGTTTGATTTCTCCAACTCAAAGGCTTTCACTTTTTTATGGGGAAATAATTTGGCTAAAAAATCTACCGCAGCGGCATTAGTCCGGGCTGTGATTTTATTTTTGTAGTCAGGCTTAAGGTAAACGCCCACAAACAAATACTCATTCCAGGGCATCACATCACCTCCCTCTACATGAACCTCCTCGGGTGGAACGATAATACACGTTGGATCTGCCTGTTGGATCAAGTATTGGATGGCATTGGTTTCTGCCGCCCTATCAGGTAAAATATTGGACAGTATCCATTTGTCCTCCACGACAAAAGCGATATCTCGAACAAATATCTGATTGCAATCAGGGAGTATATCAGGGCGAAATACGCGGACACCATGCCTGATGAAGACCTCAGCAAGAGTTTCCATCTCAGCGATCATATCCGCTTCTAATGGGTAAGTTCCGGCCTTTATGTGCATCAATGAGTTGGGGTCATACGCGGTATCCAGCGTAGGAATCGCGCCTTGGTCATGCGCAATACCCAAGATCACAGACGTTAACTGATCGGTCTCGTTGTTTATGTGGAGCGTCAAATACATAATAAAAAACCCTGAACAATCAGGGTTTATAGATTAACGATTTTCTAAAGGAATAAATGACCTAAGTGTCTCGCCTACATATACTTGCCTTGGCCTACCAATAGGCTCCTGGTTGAGTCTCATCTCTCTCCACTGGGCTATCCAACCGGGAAGTCTTCCCAAAGCAAACATCACCGTAAACATCTCCGTGGGGATACCCAAAGCGCGGTAGATAATACCCGAATAAAAATCAACGTTTGGATATAAATTTCTGGACACGAAATATTCATCTTGAAGGGCTTCCTGCTCCAACCCTTTAGCAATAGCCAGAATAGGGTCATCAATTCCAAGGTCCGCTAAAACGTCGTCCGCCGCTTTTTTAATAATCTTGGCACGGGGGTCAAAATTTTTATAGACTCTATGCCCAAAGCCCATTAGACGGAAAGGATCATTTTTATCTTTGGCCTTGGCCATGTATTTTTTAGTGTCGCCACCATCCGCTTGAATCGCCTCTAGCATTTCAAGTACTGCCTGGTTAGCGCCACCGTGCAATGGACCCCACAATGCGGATATTCCGGCGGACAGAGAGGCAAATAAACCTGCGTGGGACGAACCTACAATACGAACTGTTGATGTGGAGCAGTTTTGCTCATGATCTGCGTGTAGTATTAATAATTTATCTAGCGCATCAATGATGATGTCATTTTTCTTATACTCTCCACTGGGTTTTTTAAACATCATTTTGTGGATGTTTTCCACGTAGCCCAAGGTGTCATCTCCATAGTCCAAAGGAAGGCCTTTGCGTTTGCGCAAGGTCCACGCTACCAGGACGGGGAATTTAGCGACAATGCGCACAATCGCTTCGTACATCTCCTCGTCAGAACTCACATTGACAAAACGAGGATTGAATGCGATCAAAGCACTGGTCAATGAGGAAAGAACACCCATAGGATGGGCAGACTTTGGAAACCCATCTAGGATTTTCTTCATGTCTTCATCGACAATGGATTCTTGTACGATGTCTTTGTGAAACTTGTCTAATTGACCTTTGGTAGGAAGTTCCCCCCATATAAGCAAATACACCACTTCAAGAAAAGTAGCTTTTTCAGCTAAATCCTCAATGGCATAACCTCGGTATCTTAAAATCCCTTGCTCCCCGTCTAGGAAGGTAATGGCGCTTTCACAGGAGCCCGTATTTTTGTAGCCTGGATCAAGGGTGATCATTCCCGATTGACTGCGCAGATTTTTAATGTCGATCGCCAGTTCATTTTCACTCCCCTGAATAACAGGTAATTCATAGCGATTACCTTCGTATTCCAATATTGCTTTTCCAGACATAAACTTGATTTAGTGTAACTTCAAGAATGGTAAAAATACGAGAAAAGAGGAGGAATTACAAAGGCAAGGATGAAATATTTAACAAATGAAAAGCAGTGATTTTAAATCGATGAAAAACAAAAAAACGCGGGTATTAACCCGCGTTTTTTATAGTAAATACACTGGTATTTACTTGATTTTAAATGCGTTTTTCTGGGGAAAATAAGCGGTAGATCCCAATTCTTCCTCGATGCGCAAAAGTTGGTTATATTTTGCCATACGATCAGAACGAGAAGCAGAACCAGTTTTGATCTGGCCTGTATTTAATGCTACTGCCAAATCGGCAATGGTATTGTCCTCAGTTTCTCCAGATCGGTGAGACATTACTGAAGTATACCCTGCATTTTTAGCCATATTTACCGCTGCGATCGTTTCAGTGAGCGAACCGATTTGATTGACTTTAATCAAGATTGAATTGGCAATTCCTTGCTCAATACCACGTGATAGACGGGTTACGTTGGTGACAAACAAATCATCTCCTACCAACTGAACTTTATCTCCGATTTTTTCGGTCAAGGACTTCCAGCCAGCCCAATCATTTTCATCCATACCATCCTCGATGGAGATAATGGGATACTTGGCGGCTAAATCTGCTAAGTATTGCGCCTGCTCCTCAGATGTGCGCACAGCACCTTGAGCACCTTCAAACTTAGTGTAGTCGTATTTGCCGTCTACATAGAACTCAGCAGCCGCACAATCCAATGCGATCATCACTTCATCGCCGAAAGAATAACCAGCGTTACCCACCGCCAATGCAATGGTCTCAATAGCGTCCTCTGTTCCTTTGAGGGTTGGGGCAAATCCACCCTCATCACCCACAGCGGTACTTAAACCTCTATCGTGCAACACTTTCTTCAAGTGATGAAAAATTTCTGTTCCCATCTGCATTGCGTGGGTAAAACTTTTGGCCTTAACAGGCATCACCATAAACTCTTGAAAAGCAATCGGGGCGTCAGAGTGTGACCCTCCGTTGATGATATTCATCATCGGTACTGGCAACGTATTGGCGCTTACTCCACCAACGTACCTATATAAAGGCATACCCAATTCTTGAGCCGCAGCTTTAGCTACAGCAAGAGATATTCCCAAAATAGCATTAGCTCCAAGGTTTGATTTGTTGGGTGTGCCATCTAAATCGATCATTACTTGATCAATTTCATTCTGTTCAAAAACAGACATACCTAAAATAGCTTCAGCCAATACTGTATTTACGTTTTCTACCGCTTTGAGCACCCCCTTACCCATGTAAGAAGAACCTCCATCGCGTAATTCAACAGCCTCGTGTTCACCGGTCGAAGCACCGGAAGGAACTGCTGCACGTCCTAATATTCCGTTTTCAGTGGTTACATCTACTTCTACAGTAGGATTTCCTCTTGAATCGAGGATTTGGCGTGCATGCACGCTGATAATCATGCTCATGGTATCTGATTTAATTTCGCAGGCAAATATACAAAACTGTCTATGCCGACTTGTGTGGATTAGTTAAATATCACTATTTGTTGATGAATTGTTCAAGAACCCATCATCCCAAAAAATTGGTCAAATAAGTACGAAGCATCGTGTGGCCCTGGACTAGCTTCAGGATGGTATTGTACCGAGAAAACAGGCTTGCTTTTCATTTTGATACCTGCGACCGTTCCATCGTTAAGGTGTACATGGGTCAATTGAAGATCAGGGTGGGCTTCCAGCGCATCGCGATCAACAGCAAAGCCATGATTTTGGGACGTAATCTCCCCTTTACCTGTCTCCAAGTTCATGATCGGGTGATTGATCCCTCTGTGTCCATGGTGCATTTTGTAGGTAGGAACCCCATTGGCCAGTGCAATCACTTGATGCCCCAGGCAAATACCAAAAACGGGCTTGCCACTTGAAATCATGGATTGGGCACAGGCAATCGCCTCATGCAGAGGCTCTGGATCACCGGGTCCGTTTGAAATAAAATAGGCATCTGGATTCCAAGCAGATAGTTCTTGAAACGAAGTGTTGTGCGGAAAAACCTGGACATAGGCTCCTCGCGAAGCGAGATGTCGTAGAATGTTTTGCTTGATCCCGATATCCAAGGCAGAAACTTTAAATTTGGCCTGAGGATCTCCGTAGTAATAAGGCTCCGAAGTAGATACCTCCGAGGCCAGCGCGAGTCCTTCCATACTCGGAACCTCTGACAAAGCAACTTTGAGTGCCTCCACTTGGTCAACATCGGTAGAAATCACCGCATTCATGGCTCCGTGATCTCTGATGTAAGACACCAAAGCTCGGGTATCCACATCGGAAATAGCTAACAAATTGTGTTGGTCCAAATAAGTTTCTAAGGACTGGTCTGCGTCAGGTCTGGAATAGTGATAGCTAAAATTTTTACAAATCAAACCCGCTATTTTGATTCCCTGAGATTCTATCTCTTCTGGGTGGGTACCATAATTACCGATATGCGCATTGGTCGTTACCATTAACTGGCCAAAATATGATGGATCAGTAAATATTTCCTGGTAACCAGTCATACCGGTGTTAAAACAAATTTCTCCAAAAGCACTACCGGTTTTACCTCCTACTGCTTTACCATGGAATATCGTTCCGTCGGCCAATAAAATAATGGCGGGTTGTCTGTGGGTGTATTTCATTAAACTATTCAATTACGGCAAATTTAGTCAAAAAAAAGGGATAAGCTAATTGGCTTATCCCTGGGTAAAAATTCTATTTAAGAAACATTAGGCATCTTGACCTTTGTTTTCTTGTTCTTCAGAGCTAGTTTCAGGAGCTTCTTCTACAGCAGGTTCCTCAGCAACAACTGGAGCTTGTTCAACTTCAGCCTTGGGAGCAGCTACTGCTGGTGCATCAGCTTTCTTCTTTCTTCTAGTTTTCTTTGCCTTAGGTTTATCTGCGTTGTATAACTCGTTAAAGTCTACTAACTCGATCATAGCCATATCCGCGTTATCACCCATACGGTTACCCAATTTGATGATGCGGGTATATCCTCCTGGACGATCACCTACTTTTTCAGAAACAGTGCTGAACAGCTCAGTAATGGTTTCTTTATCCCTCAACTGACTGAATACAATCCTTCTGTTGTGGGTGCCTTTTTCAATGCTTTGATTGTTTTCTGCTTTTGCCTTAGTGATTAAAGGCTCAACAAAAACTTTTAATGCTTTGGCTTTAGCTAGCGTAGTATTGATGCGCTTATGCTCGATTAATGAGCAAGCCATATTGGCCAACATCGCCTTTCTGTGCGCTGTCTTTCTACCTAAATGATTTATTTTCTTACCGTGTCTCATGGTACTTTCCTATAATTTGGGAGAACCCAATAATTAATCTCTGTCTAATTTGTACTTGGCTAGATCCATGCCGAAGCTCAAGCCTTTGTTGATGACCAACTCCTCCAACTCAGTTAATGATTTCTTGCCGAAATTTCTAAATTTCATCAAATCATTCTTGTTGAATGAAACTAAGTCTCCTAATGTATCTACTTCTGCTGCTTTCAAACAATTTAATGCACGAACAGAAAGATCCATATCAACCAACTTAGTCTTCAACAACTGACGCATGTGCAATGACTCCTCATCATAGGTTTCCGTTTGAGCGATTTCATCAGCTTCAAGAGTGATGCGCTCGTCAGAAAACAACATAAAGTGATGAATCAAAACCTTAGCTGCTTCAGTTAACGCATCTTTAGGATGAATTGAACCATCAGAGGTGATTTCGAAAATCAATTTTTCAAAGTCAGTTTTTTGCTCAACACGGTAGTTTTCTATCGTGTATTTTACATTTTTGATTGGAGTGAAAATCGAATCGATAGCAATGGTTCCTATCGGAGCTCCAGGCTTTTTGTTTTCCTCTGCAGGAACATAACCTCTACCCTTTTCGATGTATAGCTCAAGAGATACTGATACACTAGGATCAAGATTACAAATAACCAACTCTGGATTCAACACTTGAAACCCTGAGATGAATTTTTGAAAATCACCTGCTGTGATCTGTTCTTTTCCAGAAATGGTGATAGACACAGACTCGTGCTCTACTTCGTCAATCTGGCGTTTGAAACGAACTTGTTTTAGGTTTAAGATGATTTCAGTAACATCTTCAACAACACCAGGAATCACAGAAAACTCGTGTTCAACTTTATCGATACGAACAGAAGAAATCGCATACCCTTCAAGGGCTGACAACATTACTCTTCTGAGTGCATTGCCCACGGTGAGTCCATAACCAGGCTCTAAAGGACGGAATTCGAATTTACCTTCGAAATCAGTCGAGTCGATCATGATTACTTTATCGGGCTTTTGAAAATTAAATAATGCCATAATACGGTTCTGTTGATTATTTAGAATACAATTCTACGATGAGTTGTTCTTTGATGTTTTCAGGTATCTGAAGACGCTCAGGAACATTTACATAAGTACCTTCCATTTTGGCACCATTCCAAGTAATCCATTCGTAAACCTGGCTGCTTGCAGCAAGAGAGTCTACTATAGACTGAAGTGATTTTGATTTTTCACGCACACCTACTACATCGCCAGCTTTCAAAGTATATGAAGGGATGTTTACGATGGAACCGTTAACGGTAATGTGTCTGTGCGAAACTAACTGACGTCCACCACTTCTGGTAGGCGCAATACCCATACGGTAAACAACGTTATCCAAACGAGACTCACACAATTGAAGTAGTACTTCACCGGTAACTCCTTTAGAGCGGTTTGCTTTAGCAAATATGTTGCGGAATTGTTTTTCAAGAATACCGTAGGTATACTTCGCTTTTTGTTTCTCCATCAACTGGATCGCATATTCAGACTGCTTACCGCGTCTTTTAGCTTGTCCGTGTTGTCCGGGTGCGTAATTCTTTTTCTCTAGAGCTTTATCATCTCCAAAGATAGGCTCACCAAAGCGGCGAGCAATTTTTGACTTAGGTCCAATGTATTTTGCCATTTTCTTAGATTTAGACTCTGTGATTATGAATTAAGGCGATCCTTCGATAATCTTAACTACAGCGTCGGTGAAAAGCCCGTAGGCGAATTGATGATTAGATTCTTCTTCTTTTTGGTGGTCTGCAACCATTATGTGGCATTGGAGTCACATCAACGATTTCAGTCACTTCAATTCCTGCGTTGTGCAAAGAACGGATCGCAGACTCACGTCCGTTACCTGGTCCTTTTACAAAGACTTTAACTTTGCGCAAACCAGCTTCAAAAGCCACTTTAGCACAATCTTCAGAAGCTAACTGTGCAGCATAAGGGGTGTTCTTTTTAGAACCTTTAAAGCCCATTTTACCGGCAGAAGCCCAAGAGATAACATCTCCTTTTTTGTTGGTTAGTGAAATAATGATGTTGTTAAAAGAAGCAGCGATGTGCGCCTCTCCAACAGCTTCAATAATCACTTTGCGTTTCTTGGTTGTTTTTGTATTTGACTTGGCCATGATACTAGGGATTATTTAGTTGCCTTTTTCTTGTTAGCCACTGTTTTTCTCTTTCCTTTACGGGTTCTAGAGTTGTTTTTGGTACGTTGACCTCTGAGCGGTAAACCATTTCTGTGGCGAATACCTCTGTAGCAACCGATATCCATCAAACGTTTGATGTTCAATTGAGTTTCAGAACGCAATTCACCTTCAATGGTATAAGAAGAAACCGCATCGCGAATCGCACTGATTTCGTCATCATTCCAATCAGATACTTTGGTATCCTCACTTACTTTGGCTGTAGAAAGAATTTCCTTAGCTCTGCTGTTGCCCACACCGAAGATGTAGGTTAGGGCGATAACGCCTCTCTTATGTTTGGGTAGATCTACCCCTGCAATTCTTGCCATAATTACCCTTGTCTTTGTTTAAATCTAGGATTCTTTTTATTAATGACGTACAATCTGCCTTTGCGACGCACAATCTTGCACTCGGCACTTCTCTTCTTTATTGATGCTCTAACTTTCATCCTGTTTAGTATCTATATGTAATTCTCGCTTTTGATAAGTCATAAGGACTCATCTCTAATTTTACTTTATCCCCTGGAAGCAACTTGATGTAGTGCATCCTCATTTTTCCAGAGATATGAGCGGTCACGATGTGACCATTGTCTAACTCTACTCGAAACATGGCATTGGACAATGCTTCGATGATACTTCCGTCTTGTTCAATAGCACTCTGTTTGGCCATCGTTTATCCTTTTCTGTTTTTACCCGACTTCATCAAGCCGTCATAATGCCTATTGAGCAAATATGCGTTTACTTGTTGCACTGTGTCGATCGCTACACCCACTAAAATAAGCAGTGATGTACCTCCGTAAAACAATGCCCAACCTGGCTGAACGTCTAACAATTTAACTACTAAGGCAGGCAAAATGGCCAGCAAAGCTAAGAAAATTGATCCAGGTAGGGTAATCAAAGACATAATCTTATCCAAAAATTCTCCAGTTTCTTCTCCAGGACGAACTCCAGGGACAAAACCGCCGCTGCGCTTTAGGTCATCAGCCATCTTATTGGTAGGAACCGTGATCGCAGTGTAGAAGTAAGTAAAGACGATGATCAAAAAGGCAAATAACAAATTATACCATAGACCGAAAATATCTTGAAACTGAACTTCCATCCATTGGCCCACAGCGTTTTGGTTAAAACTTCTCCCCAAAAGACCAGGAGCAAACATTAACGCCTGGGCAAAAATGATCGGCATAACACCAGAAGCATTGAGCTTAAGAGGTATGTATTGACGAGTCCCCATGGCACTGTTGTCCACAGAACCTGTAGCAGTTCTACGAGCGTACTGAACAGGGATTTGGCGGGTAGCCATAATCATTAAGATAGCACCCAAGATGACCAAGAACCATAGAATAAGTTCAACCAATACAAGCATTAACCCCCCATTAGAAGTGGCTGTCCTAGAGATAAACTCTTGAACAAAGGCTTGTGGTAAGTTAGCAATGATACCCACCATGATTAACAAGGAAATACCATTCCCAATACCCTTGTCTGTAATCTTCTCTCCCAGCCACATAGCAAAAACGGTACCTGTGACAAGAATAATTACTGAAGGAATCATGAAATCAATACCCTTACCCAAAACAAAGGCACTATCAGGAACGCCTAAAGCACCTAAACTGTACAAATAAGCAGGAGCTTGAACGATACAAATAGCTATGGTTAACCAACGTGTAATTTGGTTCAGCGTACGTCGACCACTTTCACCTTCCTTTTGAAGCTTTTGTAGGTACGGAACAGCTATTCCCATCAATTGTACAACAATAGATGCAGAAATGTAAGGCATGATACCAAGTGCGAAAACAGAAGCATTAGCAAAAGCTCCTCCGGTAAACGCATTTAGAATTCCTAAGATCCCTGAATCTGTATTAGAATTCAACTGAGCCAGTTGAGCTGTATCAATACCTGGAAGAACGATCTGGGCACCGAATCGGTACACCAACAAAAGAGACAGCGTTAATACGATGCGACTTTTTAGCTCGTCAATTTTCCAAATATTTGATATAATTTCTAAAAACTTTTTCATGGACTATATCTTACAAGCTGATTGCCTCGCCACCAGCAGCTTCGATAGCCGCTTTTGCCGTAGCCGTAAACTTATGTGCAGAAACTTGAAGTTTAGCAGTCAATTGACCACCACCTAAAATTTTAACCAATTCAGACTTACCAGCTAGTCTATTTTCAACCAAAACGTCAAAAGTAATAACGTCTTTAGCCAAACCTCTGTCCACTAAATCTTGTAAACGGTCTAAATTAATCCCTGCGTACTCTTTTCTGTTGATGTTTTTAAAACCAAACTTAGGTACACGTCTTTGCAAAGGCATTTGACCACCTTCAAATCCAATTTTCTTGGAATACCCAGATCTGGATTTAGCTCCTTTGTGGCCTCGGGTAGACGTGCCCCCTTTACCAGATCCTTGACCTCTACCTACTACCTTACCCTCTCTGTGGGTGGCACCTTCGGCAGGCTTTAAATTACTTAAGTTCATTGTCTATTGATTTAAATTATGCTTCCTGTGTGGAAACTAAGTGATTCACTTTGGCGATCATACCCAATACAGAAGGGGTAGCTTCGTGCACAACAACTTGATTCAATTTTCTCAAACCAAGCGCCTCTAATGTTCTTTTTTGAACCTCAGGCTTCTTAATAGCACTCTTAACTTGTTTAACGCTGATTTTTCCCATCTGATTATCCTTTAAATACTTTTTCTAAAGAAACTCCTCTTTGAGAAGCTACAGTTTTTGCATCTCTCAATTGCAACAAAGCATCAAAAGTAGCTTTCACCACGTTGTGTGGGTTAGAAGAACCTTGAGACTTAGACAATACATCATGCACTCCAACCGCTTCTAAAACAATACGAACCGCACCCCCTGCAATTACTCCAGTACCATGTGATGCTGGTTTAATGAATACACGAGCACCTCCAAATTTACCTTTTTGCTCGTGAGGTAACGTTCCGTGATTGATCGGAATTTTAACTAAGTTCTTTTTAGCATCTTCAATAGCTTTAGCAATTGCAGAAGCAACTTCATTAGACTTTCCAAGTCCATGACCTACGACACCGTGCTCATCACCAACTACAACAATAGCGGAGAAACCAAATGCACGACCACCTTTAGTCACCTTGGTCACACGTTGAACGCCAACCAAACGGTCTTTTAATTCCAATCCTGCAGGCTTGATGCCTTCCATATTTACTGATTTTTGTTGCATAACTTCTTAGAATTTTAGACCTGCTTCGCGAGCTCCGTCAGCCAATGATTTAACTCTTCCGTGATACAAGAAACCACCACGATCAAAAGCAGCTTGCTCAATGTTAAGCGACTTAGCTTTTTGTGCAATAGACTTACCTACAGCAGCGGCGATTTCAATTTTAGTTCCTTTAACGGCACTAATTTCTTTGTCCATAGAAGAAGCTGCAGCCAATGTCACCCCTTGGGTATCATCGATTAATTGTGCATAAATCTCCTTGTTAGAACGGAAAACCGCCAATCTCGGGGCAGAGGCAGTACCAAAAGAAATCTTTCTGATTCTTTTGTGAATGCGTTGTCTCTTTTCTGTTTTAGATAATTTCATAATGCTATTATTAAGCGGATTTACCTGCTTTTCTTCTCAATTGCTCACCAACGAACTTAACTCCTTTTCCTTTGTACGGCTCAGGCTTGCGGAAAGATCTAATCTTAGCGGCCACTTGCCCTACTAACTGTTTGTCAAAAGAAGTAAGGGTGATAATCGGGTTTTGACCTTTCTCAGAAGTAGTCTCTACTTTAACCTCTGGAGCGATGTCCAAGATAATGTTGTGAGAAAACCCTAAAGCCAAGTCCAAACGCTGACCTTGGTTGCTGGCGCGATAACCAACACCTACTAATTCTAATTTTTTAGTCCAACCTTCAGATACTCCCTTGATCATATTGGAAACCAATGAACGGTATAGACCGTGTTTGGCTTTATGTTCAATAGAATCTGACGGTCTGGTCACCCAAACACTTCCTTCGTTAACCGCGATGGAAACTCCAGAAAATTCTTGAACCAAAGTGCCTAATTTGCCTTTGACTTCCATCAAGTTTTCCTTGATCTCCACGGTCACTCCCTGAGGAATGGCTACTGGGTTATTCCCTATTCTAGACATGGTATGCTCTTTAAAATATTAATAAACGTAACACAATACTTCGCCACCTACATTCTCTTTTTTGGCTTGCTTAGAAGTCATGACACCGTGTGAGGTAGACACTATAGCAATTCCCAAACCGTTGAGAACACGTGGAAGTTCAGGAGAACCAGCATATTTTCTTAAACCAGGCTTGCTGATACGCTCCAATTTTTTGATAACAGGCTCTTTAGTAACTTGATCGTACTTTAATGCGATCTTAATAGTTCCTTGTAGTGCGTCATCTTCAAATTTGTAGCTCAAGATATAGCCCTGATCGAACAAAATCTTGGTCATTTCTTTTTTAAGATTAGAAGCAGGAATTTCAACCACACGGTGACCAGCACTGTTGGCGTTTCTTATTCTTGTTAAATAATCTGCGATTGGATCTGTAACCATCTTTATTGACTTATTTAATTACCAGCTGGCTTTTTTGACACCTGGGATCAATCCCTGGTTGGCCATTTCTCTGAATAAAACCCTTGAGATACCAAAGGTTCTCATGTATCCTCTTGGTCTACCTGTTAACTTGCAACGGTTGTGCATGCGTACAGGAGAAGCATCTTTAGGCAACTTTTGTAGGGCTTCATAATCCCCAGCCTCTTTAAGCGCTTTGCGTTTTTCTGCGTATTTGGCTACCGTTTTAGCTCTTTTAACCTCACGGGCCTTCATTGATTCTTTAGCCATAATTAGTTCTTTTTAAAAGGTAGACCTAGTTCGCTTAACAAAGATTGTGCTTCTTTATCGGTTTCAGCAGTAGTGACAAAAGTAATATCCATACCGTTGATTCTGCTGATTTTATCGATGTCGATTTCAGGGAAAATGATTTGTTCTGTAATCCCTAGGTTGTAGTTTCCTCTACCGTCAAAACCAGTAGCTCGGATACCTTGGAAATCACGTACACGTGGCAAGGCAGAGGTGATCAAACGATCTAAAAACTCATACATGCGCTCACCTCTAAGGGTTACCTTAGCACCAATCGGCATACCTTTTCTCAATTTAAACGTAGCAACGTCTTTCTTTGAAATAGTAGCAATGGCTTTTTGACCGGTGATCAAAGTTAATTCAGCTACAGCTTGATCCACAAGTTTCTTGTCAGAAACTGCAGCACCAACACCACGGCTCACTACAATTTTTTGCAATTTAGGAACTTGCATTACATTTTTGTAACCGAACTCCTCCTGCAATGATTTAATCACGCGGGTTGCATATTCCTGTTTTAATCTGGGTACGTAGGCCATAACTAAATAACTTCATTAGATTTTCTAGAAACACGTACTTTCTTTCCATCGCGTACTTCATAACCAACTCGAGTGGCAGCGCCAGACTTAGCGTCGATCAATGAAAGGTTAGAAAGGTGGATGGGTGCCTCCTTTTGAACAATTCCTCCTTGAGGATTTTTTGCACTAGGCTTTTGGTGTTTAGAAACCATATTGGTTCCCTCAACAATTGCCCTTGTTTTCTTTAGATCAATGGAACGCACTTTGCCTTCAGCACCAACATGGTCGCCAGCAATAACACGTACTAAATCTCCAACTTTGATTTTACACTTTACCATGGTCTATAATTTAAAGCACCTCAGGGGCTAGTGACACGATCTTCATAAATTGCTTGTCGCGCAACTCTCTCGCTACAGGACCAAAAACACGTGTACCACGCATTTCACCCGCTTGATTCAACAACACACAAGCATTGTCATCAAAACGAATATAGGAACCATCAGCTCTGCGGACTTCTTTAGTGGTTCTCACTACTACTGCAGTAGAAACTGAACCCTTCTTTACAGAACCATTAGGAGTTGCCTCCTTAACAGTGACTACAATTTTATCTCCAACAGAAGCATACCTTCTTTTGGTTCCTCCAAGCACACGGATCGTCAAAACTTCTTTGGCTCCGGTGTTGTCTGCTACTTTTAATCTTGATTCTTGCTGTAACATAATTATTTAGCTCTTTCAATGATTTCCACTAATCTCCAGCACTTGGTCTTACTCAAAGGACGGGTTTCCATGATCTTCACGGTATCACCAATGTTGCAGTCATTTTTTTCGTCGTGGGCTACGTACTTCTTAGTTTTCAATACGAACTTACCGTACATAGGGTGTTTCACACGTGTTACTTCAGAAACAACAATAGATTTCTCCATTTTGTTACTGGTTACCACACCGATTCTTTCTTTTCTTAAATTTCTATTTTCCATAAAGCAGAACCAATTATTGGTGATCCCTTTTAGTTAACTCAGTGGCCAATCTAGCCACAGATTTTCTCACTTTTCTCAATTCAAGCGGATTCTCAAGGGGAGTAACCGCATGGGCAAGTTTCATGTCCGCGTATTGTTTCTTGGTCTCAACCAATTTAGCTTGTAGCGCTTCAGCGGATAATTCTTTAACTTCTGACTGTTTCATCTTTCTCGTCTTTAACAATTAGGCAGAAAAATCTCTGGCTACGACAAACTTAGTTTTCATAGGAAGCTTTTGTGCAGCTAACCTAAGTGCTTCTTTGGCTACTTCGTGGTCAACGCCTGCGATCTCAAAGAGTATTCTTCCAGGTTTAACTACAGCAACAAAATATTCAGGTGCACCTTTACCTTTACCCATACGTACCTCAAGAGGTTTCTTCGTGATGGGTTTATCTGGGAATATTTTAATCCACAACTGACCTTGACGTTTCATATAACGGGTAGCTGCGATACGCGCTGCCTCAATCTGTCGCGAAGTAATGAAAACAGACTCCATGGACTTGATGCCAAACATACCGTAGGAAAGCTGGTGACCTCTTTGAGAGATCCCCTTCATACGGCCTTTCATCGTCTTGCGGAACTTCGTTCTTTTTGGTTGTAACATGGTACTTTCTCTTTAAAATATTACTTTCTACGACGTGGTTTCTTTGGATTGTCGTTGGCTGGACCAGCGTTTTTAGCAGTACCCTTGGCCATACCGACCAATGGAGACAACTCACGCTTGCCGTAAACTTCACCTTTCATAATCCACACCTTAATCCCCAAACGTCCATAAGTAGTGTGTGCTTCATTCAGCGCATAATCGATATCTGCTCTAAAAGTAGATAGCGGAATACGCCCTTCTTTAAATGATTCAGAACGAGCCATTTCAGCTCCGTTCAAACGACCAGAGATCATGACTTTGATTCCCTCAGCGTTCATTCTCATAGCGGCAGCAATAGCCATTTTGATCGCACGTCTGTAAGAAATTCTGCTTTCGATTTGACGAGCGATGGATGCAGCAACTAAGTTAGCATCTACCTCAGGTCTTTTGATTTCAAAGATGTTTAATTGAATCTCCTTATCGGTGATTTTCTTTAACTCTTCTTTTAACTTATCTACTTCCTGACCACCTTTACCGATGATAATACCAGGACGTGCTGTAGTTACTGTAATCGTTACAAGCTTCAAAGTGCGTTCTATGATCACACGAGAAACACTTGCCTTAGCTAGACGCGTAAAAACGTACTTTCTGATTTTGTCGTCCTCAGCTAATTTGTCTCCGTAATCGTTACCACCGTACCAGTTAGATTCCCAACCTCTGATGATACCAAGACGATTTCCAATTGGATTTGTTTTCTGTCCCATAGTACGTTACTCGCTTTGAATGTTGTTATAATCGCCCAAAACCAAAGTAACATGGTTGGAACGTTTTCTAATTCTGTGTGCTCTACCTTGTGGAGCTGGTCTCAAACGCTTAAGCATTGCACCACCATCAACTCGGATTTCTTTGACGAACAAATCAGCCTCTTCGATGCTAGCGTTCTCGTTCTTGGCTTGCCAGTTGGCAATCGCAGAAACAAGCAACTTTTCCACACGGTTAGATGCTTCTTTAGTGTTGAACTTCAAAATCGCAAGAGCCTCTTCTACCTTCTTACCGCGAACTAAATCTGCAACTAACCTCATTTTTCTTGGAGAGGTAGGGCAATTATTTAACTTGGCAAATGCAGTCGTTTTCTTCTCGGCCTTAATGCGTTCAGCCATTTCTTTTTTACGAACTCCCATAGCTTACTTTTTACCTTTGTTTTTAGCACCAGCGTGGCCCCTAAAGGAACGAGTGGGTGAAAATTCTCCTAATTTGTGTCCTACCATGTTCTCAGTAACATAAACAGGAACAAATTGTTTCCCATTGTGAACTGCGATGGTCTGTCCAACGAAATCTGGAGTGATCATGGAGGCTCTAGACCAGGTTTTCACCACGGTCTTTTTACCTGTCTCTATGTTGTCTTGGACTTTCTTCACCAAACTGTGGTGTACAAAAGGTCCTTTTTTTAATGAACGTGCCATAGCGCTTTAATTATTTCTTTCTGCGTTCGATGATGTACTTGTTGGTGCTCTTAGTCTTAGAACGAGTTCTATATCCTTTAGCAGGAATACCTTTTCTAGACCTTGGGTGACCTCCGGAAGCCCTTCCTTCACCACCACCCATCGGGTGATCCACTGGGTTCATCACAACAGGACGAACGCGAGGTCTTCTGCCCAACCATCTGGTACGTCCAGCCTTACCTGAAACGATCAACTGATGATCAGAGTTAGAAACTGCCCCAATAGTAGCGACACAATCTACCAAAACCATACGGGTCTCACCAGAAGGTAACTTAACTGTGGCAAACTTACCGTCACGTGCCATCAACTGAGCAAATGTACCCGCAGAACGAGCCATTACTGCTCCTTGACCAGGACGCAACTCGATGCAAGAGATAATAGTACCTAATGGAATAGCACTTAATGGCATGGCATTACCCACCTCAGGAGCAGCTTGTGCGCCAGTCTCGATGGTTTGACCAACTTTCAAACCGTTTTGAGCAACAACATAGCGTTTCTCTCCGTCGGTAAAAGTTAAAAGCGCAATAAATGCGGTTCTGTTTGGATCGTACTCGATTGAAGTAACCACAGCAGCCTCAGGCTTGTTGCGTTTAAAATCAATGACACGATATTTTCTCTTGTGACCACCACCTAATTGGCGAACGGTCATTTTTCCTTGACTGTTTCTACCTCCAGTTCTTTTGATCGGTTCGAGCAAGCTCTTTTCCGGCTTATCAGTAGTAATCGCGTCAAATCCGTTTACTACTCTAAAACGCTGACCAGGAGTGATTGGTTTTAATTTTCTAACTGACATCGTTGGTCTTTATAGATTGTTATAAAAATCGATGGTTTCCCCATCTGCAATGGCAACAATCGCCTTCTTGTATCCACTGACCTTACCGTGCTGCAAACCAGTTTTGGTGTATTTAGTACTGCGCGTAGGACCATAGTTCATGGTGCGCACAGCAGTAACATGTACTCCGTAGGCAGCCTGAACCGCCTCTTTGATTTGCAACTTATTGGCCTTAGGATGCACGATAAAACCGTAGCGATTAAACAACTCGCTATCGGCAGTCATTTTTTCCGTGATGATGGGTTTAATAATGACACTCATGATCCCTTGATTAAATTAAATTAGATTCAATTCCAGCAATTGAGCTTTCAAAAATTACTAAACTTTGAGCGTTTAGAATTTTGTAAGTGCTTAATTCTGAACTAGTTACAACGCTAGACTCGGCTAAATTGCGTGACGACAAATATACATTATTATTTGAATCACCCAACACGAATAAGGATTTTTTCCCTTGAATACCTAATGACTTCAACACATCAATGAATTGCTTGGTCTTAGGAGCTTCGAAGTTAAAATCTTCTACAACGATGATTGATTGCTCTTGAGACTTCAAGGATAAGGCAGATTTTCTAGCCAAACGCTTCAAGTTCTTGTTCAATTTAAACGAGTAATCTTTCGGTCTTGGACCAAAAACACGACCACCTCCTTTAAACACAGGAGACTTAATGCTACCTGCACGAGCAGTACCTGTACCTTTTTGCTTTTTAATTTTTCGGGTGCTACCAGCAATTTCACCACGCTCTTTAGCTTTGTGGGTTCCTTGTCTCTGGTTAGCCAAATATTGCTTCACGTCCAAATAAAGAGCGTGATTGTTTGGCTCAATAGCGAAAACAGCATCAGAAAGGTCTGCCTTTCTCCCTGTTTCCTTACCGGTATAATCTACAACAGATACTTTCATTACTTTATGATCCTTACGTAAGCATTCTTGTGTCCTGGAACACATCCTTTAACTACTAAAAGGTTTTTCTCAGGAACCACCTTCAAAACCAACAAGTTTTGAACAGTTACCTGTTTTCCACCCATTCTCCCCGCCATACGCATACCTTTAAATACGCGTGATGGATAAGAAGAAGCACCGATAGAACCTGGTGCTCTAAGGCGGTTATGCTGTCCGTGAGTAGATTGTCCAACCCCAGCAAAACCATGTCTTTTCACGACACCTTGAAAACCTTTTCCTTTAGAATCCGCGATTACATCGACGTATTCGCCTTCGGCAAATAAATCGACGCTAATCGTGTCTCCTAGTTGATAATTACCTTCAAAATCTCTGAATTCAATGACTTGCTTTTTAGCAGATACACCCGCCTTTTTAAAGTGACCTGCAGCCGCTTTATTGACGTGTTTCTCTGTCTTGTCATCGAAACCAAGCTGAAGGGCACTGTACCCGTCTACCTCTTCGGTTCTGACTTGGGTAACGACACATGGGCCAGTCTCAATAACGGTACAAGGAATGTTTTTACCTTGCTCGTCAAAGATGCTGGTCATGCCGATCTTTTTTCCAATTAACCCAGACATAAAATTTGATTATTAATTAATTACTCTATTTAAAAAAATCAGGGTCAAAAAACGATTCAACCCTGAATTATTTTTTTTCCGTTTTTCCCTTGCGTTCAAGCTCAGGACATGTTTTGGGGATTAACCCCTATTTGTTTACGATCACACTTTAATCTCTACTTCAACACCAGAGGGCAACTCAAGTTTCATGAGTGCATCAATAGTTTTTGACGAAGAGCTGTAGATATCCAACAAACGCTTGTAAGAAGAAAGCTCAAACTGCTCTCTAGATTTCTTATTTACGTGTGGAGAACGCAATACAGTAAAGATTTTTTTGTTCGTTGGTAAAGGAATAGGTCCAGTAACCACAGCACCTGTAGTCTTTACAGTTTTTACGATCTTATCAGCTGACTTGTCAACCAAGTTGTAGTCGTAAGATTTAAGTTTAATTCTAATTTTTTGGCTCATGATATCGCTGATATGAGATTTATAATCCTTTAGCGGCTTTGATTACAGATTCAGAAACATTAGAAGGTGTTTCTGCGTAGTGATCAAACTCCATTGTTGAGGTAGCACGACCTGAAGAAAGGGTTCTTAAGGACGTAACATAACCAAACATCTCTGAAAGAGGCACGTGGGCGCGAATAACTTTGGCACCTGCACGGTCAGACATCTCGTTTACTTGACCTCTTCTGCGGTTCAAGTCACCAACGATATCCCCCATGTTTTCCTCAGGAGTCAATACTTCCAATTTCATGATCGGCTCCATAATGATTGCTTTAGCTGCTTTAGCCGCAGCTTTGTAGCCCATTTTTGCAGCTAGTTCAAACGAAAGTGAATCAGAATCGACAGGGTGGAAAGAACCGTCTTTAAGGATGATTTTCATGGAGTCCATTTCAAATCCAGCAAGAGGTCCATTTTTCATGGCTTCTCTAAATCCTTTTTCGATGGCAGGAACATATTCTTTAGGAACGTTACCCCCCTTGATTTCGTTAACAAACTCAAGACCAGACTTACCTTCTTCCGCAGGCATCATTTCAAATACAATGTCCGCAAACTTACCACGTCCACCAGATTGCTTTTTGTACACTTCTCTGTGGCTAGCACGAGCAGTTAAAGCCTCTTTGTATTCTACCTGAGGTTGACCTTGATTTAGTTCAACTTTAAACTCACGACGCATACGATCGACGATAATATCTAAGTGAAGCTCACCCATACCAGAAATAATCGTCTGTCCAGAAGCCTCATCAGTTTTAACCACGAAGGTTGGATCTTCTTCAGCCAATTTAGCCAAAGCCATACCCATTTTATCCACATCCGCTTTAGTTTTTGGCTCCACCGCGATACCGATAACTGGATCAGGGAATACCATACTCTCCAAAACGATTGGATTTTTCTCATCAGACAAGGTATCCCCTGTTTTGATGTCTTTAAATCCTACAGCTGCTCCAATATCACCCGCCTCGATATACTCAATTGGGTTCTGTTTATTGGAGTGCATTTGATAGATACGAGAAATACGCTCTTTGTTACCTGTTCTGTTGTTTAAGACATAAGAACCAGCATCCAAACGTCCTGAGTACGCTCTGAAGAACGCTAAACGTCCTACGAAGGGATCTGTGGCAATCTTAAAGGCAAGCGCAGCAAAAGGTTGTTTTGCGTCTGGCTTACGAGACACGGGCAAATCAGTCTTAGGGTCAGTACCGACGATATCGTCCTTATCCATAGGAGAAGGCAAATAACGGCATACTGCATCCAAAAGGAATTGAACACCTTTGTTTTTGAATGATGAACCACAAACCATAGGAATGATACTCATATCCATTACAGCAGCGCGTAATGCAGCGTGTACTTCTTCCTCAGTGATAGAATCCTCGTCCTCAAAGAACTTGGCCATCAAGTTTTCATCGTATTCAGCCACTGCTTCAATCAGTTCTGCGCGGTATTGACGCACTTCATCCTTCATGTCAGCAGGTATTTCAACCACATCAAATGTAGCTCCGAAATTATCCTCGTGCCATACGATTGCGCGGTTCTTCACTAAGTCAACAATACCTTTGAAATCAGCTTCATCACCGATCGGCAAAACTATGGGCACTGCGTTAGATTTCAACATCTCGCGTACTTGTTTGCAAACATTCAAGAAGTTTGCACCCTGACGGTCCATTTTGTTGACAAAGCCCATACGGGGAACTTTGTAGTTGTCCGCTAGACGCCAGTTAGTCTCAGACTGAGGCTCTACACCGTCTACAGCAGAAAACAAAAACACCAAACCATCAAGAACGCGCAATGAACGGTTTACCTCAACGGTAAAGTCCACGTGGCCTGGGGTGTCAATAATATTGAAATGGTAGTTCTGCGCCTCAGCGGTAGGTTTTCCATTTTCCGTAGGGAAATTCCAAGTACAGGTAGTAGCCGCAGAGGTGATGGTAATACCGCGCTCTTGCTCTTGCTCCATCCAGTCCATAGTGGCCGCACCATCGTGCACCTCACCAATCTTGTGACTTACCCCGGTGTAAAATAGAATACGCTCAGTAGTTGTCGTTTTACCCGCATCGATGTGGGCAGCAATACCAATGTTTCTGGTTAATCTTAAATCTCTAGACATGGCTTAATTAAAATCTAAAATGAGAGAATGCTTTGTTGGCTTCTGCCATTCTGTGTGTATCTACACGTTTTTTAACCGCCGCTCCTTCTTCTTTGAAGGCAGCGAGGATTTCTCCTGCCAATTTAGCCGCCATAGACTTCTCGTTGCGCTTGCGTGCATACAAAATCATCCATTTAATGGCTGTAGAAATTTTGCGATCAGGACGAATCTGCATAGGAATTTGGAAGGTAGCTCCACCAACCCTTCTTGAGCGAACCTCAACGTGGGGCATGATGTTTGAAAGCGCATCTTTCCAGATCTCCAACTCAGTTTTCTCCTCGTCAGTTTTCTTTTCTTTAACGATTTCTAAAGCATCGTAAAACACTTTGAAAGCGATTGATTTTTTACCATCCCACATCAACATGTTCACAAAGCGAGTGACCAATTGGTCATTAAACTTTGGATCCGGCAATAAGGGACGCTTTTTGGCCTGCTTTTTTCTCATTTCTCTTGAATCTTAATGATTACTTTTTAGGGCGTTTTGCACCGTACTTTGATCTCCTCTGAGTTCTTCCTGCAACACCAGCGGTGTCTAAGGCTCCCCTCACAATGTGATAACGCACGCCTGGCAAATCTTTCACCCTTCCGCCTCTTACTAATACTATCGAGTGCTCTTGGAGGTTGTGTCCTTCTCCGGGGATGTACGCGTTCACCTCTTTTCCGTTGGTCAACCTAACCCTGGCTACTTTACGCATCGCAGAGTTTGGTTTCTTAGGAGTTGTGGTGTACACACGGGTACAAACACCTCGTCGTTGTGGACAAGAATCCAAAGCAGCCGATTTACTCTTCTTAGTAATGGTCTCTCTTCCTGTTCTTACTAATTGTGAAATTGTTGGCATAGATCTGTTTATATAACTATAAATTACCCTCTTTAAGGGGCGCAAATGTAAAAATCTTTTTTCATTATTCAAAAGCAGAGGGGATTATATTTTTAAATTTGTTGACACAACCCGCAAATACTTGCCATGAACTTCTTCGAACAATTAGACCATTGGGGGCAAAACAAGGTGCCTTTTGTGTTTTTTATCGATTTTGAAATGGCTCAACCGGAAGCATATCCCATAAACGAATGCCCCGAACACTGGAAGTATGACTTTCAAGGAATCACCAACCACACCTACTACCCTAGCGAGCAAAAAGAATTAATCGCTCAGGTAGTCCCTCCAAAGAAAAGTGTTTACCAAACGCAATTTGATCAAACTAAAGAGGCCATTCAACGAGGTGACACCTTCTTAATGAACTTGACCACTCACGGTCGCTTAACCATTAACCGCAGTTTGGAGGAAGTATTCAATGAAGCAACAGCCAAGTACAAGATTTGGCGCCAGGGGGGATTTGCCTGTTTTTCACCTGAGACATTCATTCAAATCAAAGAGGGTGTGATCAGCACCCGACCGATGAAGGGCACCATTGACGCCAGCGAGGTTGATGCGGAAGAAAAACTGCAAAACAACGCAAAAGAAAATGCTGAGCACGCCACCGTAGTAGATCTTCTTCGCAATGACCTGAGTCTGGTAGCCAAACAAGTGAGGGTGAATCAGTACAAATACTACGAAGAAATCAAAGCGCATCGGAAAACAACCGGTCAATTGAGCAGCTGTATCGAAGGAAGGTTGCCGGATGATTATCCTAAAAAAATAGGGCAAATCCTTCAGCAATTACATCCCGCTGGTTCTATATCAGGCGCCCCTAAGACCAAAACCATAGAGCTGATTCAACACATCGAAGAATCCCCCAGGGGATTTTACACAGGCATTGCTGGAATATTCGACGGCAGAAATCTTGATTCCTGCGTTATGATTCGTTTTCTGCATGAAGACGGAACCTATAGCTGCGGGGGTGGAATCACCCACTTGAGCACCATTGAAGAAGAGTACCACGAACTGATTCAAAAAATATATGTACCCATTCTTTGAATCCATTTGTCTACTGGATGGAGCTCCAGAAAACCTGTCCTACCACCAAGCTCGAGTGAACAGAACGATCTTCGATCACCTGGGAATACCTATTGATCTAGAGCTACTGAGGCAAAAGGAAAATTTTCCAGCACAGGGACTGTATAAATGGCGGGTCAGCTACAACACACAAGGAGATACGGTTTCCATCATCCAAGCATACACTACCCAACATCCCACAAAAATTAAATTGATGGAGGCAGACCATATTATATATAGGTATAAATATGAAAAACGCGAGACCATCCAACAACTGCTGTTGCAAAGTGGCTCCAGCGACATCATCATGGTTCAAGAAGGTCTGCTGACAGATACTTCCTACGCCAACATAGCATTTTTCAATGGAGCGGAATGGCACACCCCAAAAAAACCCATACTCGAGGGAACACAGCGCGCAAAACTAATCGATCACGCTGTGTTGATCGAAAAAGATATCTATGTCGACCAGCTGAGCCAATACCACTGCTTTAAAAGAATCAACGCCATGATGACTTGGGATGACAGTCCTGAGCTCCCCATCAGCATATTGGCATAATGTTAAAGCATAAAAATCAGCCTCAACGCAAAGGGTTAAAATTTTAACACTTTACAGTCGACATCAACAAAAACCTCGTACATAAATCAATCAAAAAAAGACAACTTCTTTGAGTTTAATACAAAATAATATAGCAAATAGTGAATCATTCAATAATAATAAGTGAAAACAACCATGAATGAAAAAATTGACCTTTAGGCAAAAAAAGGAAAAACGATTTTGTTAAATAAACATTAAATTATTACATTCGTTACTTAAAACTGTAACTAAACTAACTCAGATGAAAACAAAAATTAATGGAATGCTGACGCTATTGCTAGCGTTTGTAGTGCAAATTGCCTTTGCACAAACAAAGTCGGTTTCTGGTTTGGTTTCAGATCAAGACGGTTTGCCACTACCTGGCGCCACTGTTTTGGTCAAGGGAACCAACAATGGAACTACTACTGACTTCGATGGAAACTTCACCATTTCTGCTAAACAAGGAGATGTATTGGTGTTTAGTTTCGTTGGCTATGTCAACAAAGAGGTCAGTGTAGGTGCTTCAGACCAAATCAACGTAGTCCTTTCAGGAGATGCCCAACAACTAGAAGAAGTGGTAGTTACCTCTTTAGGGATCAAAAGAGAATCCAGATCCATCGGTTACTCAGTAGCTAAGGTTTCTGGAGACGACGTTGCTGGACGCGCTGAACCAGACCTTCTACGCGCCATGCAAGGTAAAATGACCGGGGTGAACATCACCGGAGCCGGGGGAGCACCAGGCCAATCAACTAAAATCAACATCCGCGGTATTTCCTCAATGACTGGAAATACTCAGCCTTTGTTTATTGTAGACGGTATTCCTTTTGACAACAGCGTAAACGCTAGCCAAGGAGCTGCGCAAAACACTGTGTTCTCCAACCGTGGATTTGACTTGGATCCCAATGCAATCGAAAGCATCTCTGTACTAAAAGGTGCTGCAGCTTCTGCTTTATACGGTTCACGTGCTACCAACGGGGTTATTGTTATCACCACCAAGGCCTCAAAAGGTAAATCAAGAAAAGGTCTAGAAGTAAGTTACAACACTTCACTAGCCACAACTCAATTATCAGGTATTCCAGATTACCAAGATGTATATACTCAAGGTTCTAACCAAGTGTACAACGGAGGATTTATCGGTAACTGGGGTGCGCCTATGCCCAACCACGTTGATCGCATCAACGCCCAGTATGGAACTAACTACACCAAAGTATATGCAAACTATCCTGATGGAACTCCTTATCCTGACGGAACAGCCTCTAACCCTATCAACAACAGATTCCCTGGTGTATTCCCGGAATTTGTTCAGGCATATACCATGCCAGATGGTTCTGTAAGAAATGTATCCGCTCCTTATGAAATTAAAGCCCACGACATTATAGGTGGATTCTTTCAAAAAGGACAAACTGTTGATCATGCAGTAAGTATGAGCGGGGGTAGTGAGAAAGCCAACATAAACGCTGGTTTCTCCAACATGAACCAAAGTGGTATTGTCCCTAATCAAGGAGCAAAAAGAACCAACATCTTCACTGGAGGTAATGCTACCTTGGACAACGGTATGACTATTGCAGGTACACTTAACTACGTAAATACCGTTCAAAAATCACCTCGTTCTGGAGCATCTGCTTTCAACGACTACTACGGTGGTGGTGGTGGATCAATCTACTCTCGTCTGTTTTACTTACCTAGAAACTTTGATTTGAATGGATTACCTTGGGAAAACCCAGCGGACGGTTCCAACATTTTCTACAGAGCATTGGACAACCCCATCTGGATTGCCAATAACAACTTATACAAGTCAGAAGTGAACCGCGTATATGGTAACTTATCTGCAGGATATGATTTAGCCGAAGGAATTAATGTTACTGTTAAAGCGGGTATCAACACCTACAACGAAGCCAGAAGAAGCAACATCGTAGCTGGCGGTATCGACACCCCTGCTGGTTCTGTAAATACCGTTGACCTAGTCAATACTGAACGCGACTTTACTGGGTTGTTAAATATCGATAAGTCGATTAACGATGATCTTTCTGTAAAAGCAGTAGTCGGTATCAACGCCAACGAGCGTAAATTAACTCAAAGAAGTGTTACTGGAAACGTAATTATTTCCAGAGGTCTAAACATTACTGATGCAACTTCTACCCAACTTGTAGACTATGACTACCTAAATATGAGAAGACTTTGGGGCGTATTTGCTGACGTATCCTTGGGATATAAAGACATGCTCTACCTAGGACTAGTTGGACGTCAAGATCATTCATCTACCTTGCCACTCAATGCCAACAGCTACTTCTATCCAGGAGCCAGTGTGTCATTCTTGTTGTCTGAGGCAGTTGAGTTACCTGAAATGTTTGGCAGCGTAAAAGTTCGTGTAGCCAATACTAAAGTAGGTAATGATGCTTCTCCATACAGAACTATGACCAACTTCAACATTTCCACTCCATTTACTTCTCCCATTTATGGTGCTCAAAACAGAGCTTCATTAGGAAATGTATTGGGGAATGCTTCATTAAAACCAGAATTTACCACAGAATTTGAAACTGGTATTGCAGCCACCATGTTTAACGATCGTTTGAGCTTTGATGTTACTTACTTCAGTCGTTCATCAACAGAACAAATCGCTACAGCCTCTGTGGCACGTTCAAGTGGTTTTACTAGCCAAGTAGTGAACATTGGTGAATTGACCAACAAAGGTTGGGAATTAGGTTTGGATGTTTATCCAATCGCCAATGACAACTTTAAATGGAACACCTACTTTGCGTTCACCAAAATCAAATCATTAATCGTTGATGCAGGACCAAACGGAGAAATCTTTATCGGAGGTCCAGGATCATCTTTAGGTACTATCCACAGAAATGGATTTGCCTACGGACAAATATTTGGTACTGAAAACGCTAAAGATGATGAAGGAAATCTATTGATCGACAAATCAACGGGTATGCCTTTTAGTGCAGCATCTTCAACCATCATTGGAGATCCAAACCCAGACTTTACTCTAGGTATTACCAATAGCTTCACCTATAAAAACTTCACCTTCCGCGCTTTGATCGATTGGAAACAAGGGGGTGATCTATACTCCTTCTCAGCAGCTTCATTGATGTTGCGTGGACAACTTGCTAACTCAGTAGAAAGAGAGCAATTGCGCGTAGTTCCCGGTGTATACGGAAGCAACCAAACATTTGAACCTATTTTAGATGCCAATGGCAACAAAATTCAAAACACTACTAGTGTGACTGCCTTTGACTCTCACTTCTCTAATGGATGGGGTGCTTACGGTCAGGATGAAGTAAACATCTACGACGGTACAACCATCAGATTGCGTGAGGTGGGTATGAGCTACAACCTTCCAAAAAACTTGTTGAAGAAAACTCCATTTGGTTCTGGAACACTATCTTTCAGTGGACGTAACCTTTGGTGGAATGCCCCAAATATGTTGGAAGGACTTAACCTAGATCCCGAAGTACTTGCTGAAAGTGCTGCATCTAACGTTCAAGGTTTTGAATACGGAGCTACACCAACGACAAAAAGTTATAGCTTTAACCTAAGCCTTACTTTCTAATTTTTAGATCCAAAAAACAAGAACAATGAAAATATATACACAAAAATTAGGAAAGTTTCTACTAAGCTCACTTGTAGCTGTAGGAATGGTGTCTTGCGAGCTTAACGACCTCGACATCAATACTGACCCAAATAGTGCTAGTCAAGCATCACTAAACCTATTGTTAACCAATGCTCAATTTGAAGGGTTGAACACCTTTGCCGGAGGATTGAACAATACAACCATGGGGTTTCAAGCTTTGAACACCAGCAGTGATGATTTCAACTTCACCAACTCAAGCTGGAACGGCACTTGGAATTATCTCTACTCAGGTCCGTTAAAAGACCTTGAAGAGATGATCAATGCTGCAGATCCAGAACTCAACCCCAGATACCTTGGGATTGCTCAAATCATGAAGGCCTATTACTTTACCACAATGGTAGACCTATGGGGAGACCTGCCTTATACAGAGGCGTTCAAAGGTAATGATCCCAATGGTCAAAACACGCAACCTGTCTATGACAAAGGCGCAGATATTTACGCTGATGCTTTTAGATTGATCGACGAGGCCATTGTCAACCTAGGTAAATCTCAGGCAGCATCTGTTAAAGGAGATATTATCTACGGAGGAAGTAACACCAAATGGATTAAAGCAGCAAAATCATTGAAGTTAAAGTTGCTCATCAACACTAGAAATGTGCAAAACAACACAGCAGCTATTCAAGATTTAATCACCGCTGGTGGATTAATCACTTCTGCTGCGGATGATTTCCAACTGCGTTTTGGTAACCTAGCCAACCCTGATAACCGTCATCCAATGTATCAATCAGGTTACGCTGGTGGAGAAGCAGGCTACTCTTATTTTGGGCATCAGTTGATGTACGAAATGTTAAAGAACCAAGATCCTAGAGCACCCTTCTACTTCAAAAGACAAACTACTCAAATTTTAGATCCAGAAGAGCCTACTGACAAGCAAACTATGCCTTGTTCTCAAAGAGCTGACTGTACCTATGGATACTTTGTGTTGAGTGCATTAGTTACTGATGGTGTATTTGGAAAAACTCCTGCTCAATTGACCGATAAAGAAAAAGCATATCTCGCAGGATTCTTTGGTCGCGATCGTTCTGACCCATCAGGTATTCCTAATGACAACCCTTTGAGAACTACCGTGGGTGCCTACCCTGCTGCCGGTCTATTTGATGCTACTGCCAGCACCACAGGAGGGAACAAATTTGGTAAGGGTGATGGTATCTTCCCCATCATCAGCTCTTGGATGGTAAAATTCTATATGCTAGAAGCTCAAATTGCCTTAGGAGTTAATACCGGAATGACTGAATCAGCCTTATTGGAGAGCGCTTTGAGCGATCAAATGAATAAAGTTATTTCAGTGGGAACAGCTGCAGACCCTGCTGCTTCAAGCAATATAGATACGTGGAATGCGACCTACACACAATGGCCATCCACTATGAAATTTAAGAACAAAACAGCCTTCCTTGCCGATGTAACAGACGCGTATCCAACAACAGGTACTGCTACTCAGAGATTGGGATATGTATTGAAACAAGCTTGGTTTGCCAACTTTGGTAACGGTTTTGAGGGATATAACTCGTTTAGAAGAACAGGACTGCCTGCTGATATTCAAGCACCTCTTCAAATACCAAGACAGTATGCTTTAAGCTTCCCATATGCTCAAGACGAAGTGAACTTGAACAGCAATACCCCTTCAAAAGTGTATGACTCACCAAGTTCTGCCATTTTCTGGGATACACTTAAATTCCAATTTTAATTATACTAAAAGCTAATAGACATGAAAAAATATACTAAATATCTATTATCCTTAATGGCGGTTGGAATTACCCTTCAATCGTGTAAGGACGAAGATTTGGTGATCCTACCAGAATGGGAATCAGCAGTTCACGGTTATGCCGTAGTTAATGGAGAAATTACCGACTTTAAGAGAGGTGATGCTTCAGTTAATGTAAGTTTTGACCTGAAATGGAAATCAATTGACCAAAAGAATACAGTTACTAAAATTGATTTGTACGTTCTATTCAATGAAAGCTACAAAGATATTGATGGTAATAACAAGACTGTAAAACATGGTGGTGATGCTGGTAAATTGGTAAAAACCTTTACTGGTGGAGAGGTACCTGCAGAAAACACAGTAAAAACATTCAGCATTACACAAGCGGATGTTTATGCAGCCTACTCTAGCGCCAGCTATGATTACGGTTTTGGAAGTGGAACAGTATCTGTATTTGCTAACCCATTAAAACCATCAAGAAACGCAACCACTAACAAATTCATCCCAGGTGATACATTTACACTTAAATGGATTTTCACCACTGAAGATGGACGCGTATTTGATTCTTGGTCACCATCTGTATGTACAGAATTCCCAGAAGCCAACTGTCAAAAAGATTGGACAGTTGTTTGCGCTAAGTTCGTAGAACAAAGAACTGGTGATTGGACCATCTTTATGGAGGATTTATATGGAGATGGATGGCAAGGAGGAAAACTTCAAGCTTGGGTTGACGGAGAACTATTTGAAGAAGTAGGTCTTAACAGCCGATGGGATGGTGGAGACTGGGTGAATTCAGACACAGTAACAATATCAATACCTGCGGGTTCAACATCACTAGTTTTCAAATGGACTAATGATGATTACAACAGTGAATGTCATTTCACTATCAGAAATCCTAACGGTAACTTATTAGCTGACGTTTCAGGACCTTCTGCTGGTGAAGTCAAACTTGACCTTTGCAACGAATAAGCAAAACAAAGTTGAATAAAAAAAAGGCCACCCAATGGGTGGCCTTTTTATTTATATTTTGCTAAATTCAATAATAATACATCACTAAATTCATCATCTCATCGGTTGAATTCCAACCATAGGTGACATCTTTGGGTGGGCTGGTAGGATTCAAAGGATTGTTTGATGTGTTATCAAATGTGGCCGTCATCAATAGTAATGTGCCTTTAGGTAAGAAAATAGAAGATTCAAACATATACGTACTTTGCCAATTGTAATCCCATTCAGGAATACTGATCAATGGCACTTGCGTCTGATCGGGTAGAATGGCCAATGCAGTCATGCTTTTTCCCAAAAAATGCATATGCGGTAAAAGTGAAACAACATTCATGTCTTCTTCTAAAACTTTACTCACATAAAATGTAGGTGAAGTTTCAGAACGTATGACAAAAGGTTGGTTAGCTATATCCTCCTCACGAATAGATAGGCTTTTTATTAAATGTTTTACGGGACCATCGGATAAATAAAGATGTACCTCAGAGAGATCTGCAGCTTCTTCTGACGAAGGAGCATAATGGATGTTAAAAATCAGGTCTGCGCCCTGGGGAATTAACTTGGCAGTACCTGATGGATAGGCTACTGGAACATTGCCAGGCACCCATCCGTATAAAAACTCATCCATGAGCGGTTTTGTTTGAAAAGCCAATGACCTGGAATCATACTCTGAAAGTCCATCAATACCTGCTGTTTGACCAGAAGTATCTACCATGATTCGACTGTGATGAACATATCGCTTATTACCTGCCACAAAAGCTATAGCAGAAACATAAACATCGCGGTCTAGGTGAGTTGGCACATGAAAAAACCGGTAATCTTCAATACCCTTGTTTGACAACTGAAAAGCACTGTTCATGCGAAACACCAGATCCGGCTTGGAATACACTATTGAATGATTGTCGACAAGACTTTTGTTGGAGACTTCTCCCCTTTTCATTCCCTGTGCCACCCAGCGTTGTATTTGATCAATCTCCTGATCTGTAAGAATTCGCTCATTCTTAAAACGACTAAATGAGGGGTCTGCCTTCCAGGGAGGCATGTATTTTGTTTTGGTCACATGGGCAATAAACTTTCCCCTTTTTTGAACGTCGGAGTATGTGGAGAGCGGAAAAGGTCCGTATCCGCCACTTCGGTGGCAAGAAACACAGTTTCTCTGAAGTATGGGTGCGATGTGTTGTTCGTAGTTAACCTCTTGAGCATAAGTGTACCCAAGAAAAATATAAAAGAAAAAAGCGGGTACATATTTATTGACCATGATGGTGCGAAGTATTTAATTCAAAAAAGCAACCTACCGCTTTGGTTTTCTTTTGCTTCACTTCTGATCCTTGTTTAATGGATAAAAAAGCCTCTTCAAGGTAATGTTCACTAGGTTCTTTTCTATTTCTGCCCAAACTAATAAACCAGTTATCAATAGCCCCGGAGTATAAAACTCTATCAAAGCGATCAACTAAAAAAACTTCAGGAGTAATCTCCACCTTGTATTTAAGTGCCCATCGGTGATCTTTGTCAAATACAAGAGGGAAATCTACACTAAAACGTTGTTTAAAATCTGACAGTTCCTCTTGGGTAGTGTTTTCTTGAAATACACCGATTATATTCATTTCAGGATAGCGTTTATAGAGCTCATTGAGTATGTAAATATACTTTTGAGAAATAGGACACTCAACCGCCATAAAGACATAGGTAGTAACTGGCTCTACGATGTTAACACTGGTCGATAAGGAGCAATAACTAAAAAAACCTATTATAAAACTGAATAGCGTGGAAAACAAAATATTCATGTCTACTGAATCAAATTAATGAATAAAAAAAAACGATAGAAGTACATCTAAAATATTTGCCCATTGAAAATATCAAAATTAACAAGAAGTACCTCATTGAATGACATAAATACTGAAATGTAAAATTAAAGTGCAATAATTATCATAAAATATGTTAAGTTTGCGATGATTTTGTTTAACTAAACCCACTCAAATGAAAACAAAAGTTAAAGGATTGCTGGCGTTTTTGCTGGTATTTGCTGTGCAAATAGCCTTTGCACAAACCAAAACGGTTACCGGATTGGTATCTGACCAAGATGGTGCTCCCTTACCAGGTGCTACCGTATTGGTCAAAGGAACCAACAAAGGAACCACTTCAGATTTCGATGGTAATTTCTCGATTAGTGCAGCACAGGGCGATGTCTTGGTGTTTAGTTTTATCGGGTATGTCACCAAAGAGGTATCTGTAGGAAACTCTAGCCAACTTAATGTTTCACTAGCTCAGGATGCGCAAGCACTTGAAGAAGTGATCGTTACAGGTTTTGGTGATGTGTCTAAAAAGTCGTTTGCCGGATCTGCAAAAGTAGTTGCTGGTGAAAACGTATCTCAAAAATCATTTACCAACGTATCTCAGGCATTAGCTGGAGAGGTTGCTGGTGTGGCTGTGTTTAACACATCTGGTCAGCCAGGATCTACTTCTACTGTGCGTATCAGAGGTTTTGGTTCCGTTAGTGGAAGCCAAGCTCCTTTGTACATTGTGGACGATGCTCCATTTGGTGGAAGTTTAAATGACATCAACCCAAATGACATCAAATCAATTACAGTACTTAAGGATGCTTCTGCTACTTCATTGTACGGTGCTCGTGGTGCTAACGGAGTTATTGTAATCACCACCAAAAGAGGTAAAGACGCTGGTAACAGCATCAATGTTCAAGTTAAAACAGGTACCAACTACCAAGGTGTTGCCCGTTACGAAACCATTCGATCTCCAGAAGAGTATATCGGAATCGCTTGGGATGGTGTATACCAAAGAGGTTTGAGAGCTGCTAACGCAACCCCAGAATCTGCTGTTGCTTATGCCAATGCTAACTTATTTGAAATTCCAGGTGGTGGAGCGGTATCTGATTTACCTACCATCTACAACATGTGGAATGTACCTTCCCTCTCCAATGGAAATGTTGATGTAGCAGCTTTGATCGATCCTGCCACAGGTACAGTTCGTCCAGGTGTGACCAGAAAATACACTCCTGAAAGCTGGGGAGACTACACGTTTCAGGATGCCAATAGAAATGAAGTCATCATGACCATTTCTAACGTAGGAGAAAACTCATCAGTGTACACTTCGTTTGGATTTATTGATGATATCGGATACGCTACCAACACAGACTTTAGCCGTTTGAACGGACGTGTAGCTGCTACCCACAAAATCAAAGATTTTATCGATGTGAACACCACATTGAACTACACCCAAAGTGAATCAAACAACAACGGTACAGGATCATCTTCTTCTTCACAATTCTGGTGGGTAGATAACATCCCCACTGTATATCCATTGTTCAGAAGAGATGCTGATGGCAATAAAATAGAGGATCCTATCTACGGTGGCTACCTATATGATTACGGTTTGGAGCGCGGTAGAGGATTTGGATTTGCTACCAACGGTGTGGCTGATGCAAAAATCAATGTGAGCCGTTCTAAAGCAAACTCTGTTAACTTCAACAACAATACCACCATGAACATTACTGATGGGGTGACTTTGGAGAACAACTTTGCTTACCAGTACTACATGAATGATGGAATCAGCTTGTACGAACCATTCTACAGCCCTGCAAAAGGACAAGGAGGTTTGGTATCTAGAGATCGCGCTGAAACTAAAAACTACTCAATCAGAACAGGTTTACGTTTTAAAAAGCAAATTGATGATTTCAACATCTCTGCGTTCTTATCACACGTAGCTACTGCTTACGAGTACAACTACCTATCAGCTGAAAGAAGTAAATTGGTATTGCCTGACGGTATTGACATCGCTAATGGGGTAGTTAATGCTCCAGGATATGGATACACCGACAATGAGCGCACTGAAAGCTACATTGCCAACGTAAATACTGACTACCAAAACAAGTATTTCCTAACAGTGTCTTACAACAAAGATGCTTCTTCAAGATTCATCAACAACCGTTGGGGTGATTTCTACTCCGTAGGTGGTGCATGGGCGCTGACTGAAGAAGATTTCTTGAAAGATTCAAAATTCTTTGACTTCTTAAAAGTTAAAGCGAGTTATGGAACTATTGGTAACTCAGGAGGTATTGGATTATATCCAGGATACAACTTATATTCTATCAACAACCTATCAGATAATATTTCTTTGGCCTTTACAACAAAAGGAAACAAAGATTTGACTTGGGAAAAATCAAACCAATTTAACGCGGGTGTAGATTTCGAAATAGGCGGGTTCTTCTCAGGATCTTTAGAAGCATATAAAAAAGTAACCAACGACATGTTCTACGACAGACAAGTAGGACCATCTGTTGGATATGCTTCACTTAAAGTGAATGATGGTGAGTTGATCAACGAAGGGATTGAATTTGACTTTGATTTCAAGATTTTGAATAAAGGCGAATTCAAACTAAGTGCCGGAATCAATGGTGAGAAATTCAGCAACAAATTGATGGCACTTCCTATTGATCCTGTAACCGGAGAGCAACAAAAGTTCAGCGTAAGCGGAGTTTATGGAAATGAATCAGGAAGATCATTATTCGATTACTACACTAAAGAGTATACAGGAGTAAACCCAACCACAGGAGCTGCTGAATGGACTGCTTACTTTGAAGACAAAAACAATGATGGGAAATTCAATACCGGTGATGTGCGCATCAACTCATTGACTCCTTACATCAATGACAATCCTGATGCTAACATTCAGTCGGAAAAAACTGATGTATACGCTAACGCTACTAACAAGTTCTTAAATAAGAGTATCATCCCAGATGTACGTGGTGCATTTAGATTGAACGCATCATTTAAAAACTTCAATTTGTCTACCCTATTCAACTACCAATTGGGTGGATGGGCGTACGACAGTGCCTACGCTACTTTGATGGGTAACGGATATGTTGGAACCAACAACTTCCACGTAGATATTAGAAACCGTTGGAGACAAGAAGGTGATGTAACCGATGTTCCAAGACAGGATGCTGCCTTACAGATTCAACAAAACGCTTCATCTTCAAGATTCTTGACAAGATCAGACTTTATCGCCCTAAACAACGTTCGTTTAGGATATAACGTGCCAAAATCACTAGCTAACAAACTAGGTTTGGACAATGCTGATTTATACATCACTGGTGACAACCTTTGGTTGGCGTCAAAAAGAAAAGGATTCAATCCTTCTACATCAATCACTGGAGGAACAGGTATCTATACCTACAACCCACTATCTACACTTGTATTTGGTTTAAATGTTAAATTATAATCCAATGAAAAACATAAAAATATTTGGCTTAGTTTCTTCTTTGGTGCTATTGGCATCATGTCAAGAGGAATTTTTGGAGACCTACCCTACCGCATCTCTATCACAAGAGCAGGTTTCCGCAGCTGTTGCAGTTAACCCTGATGCAGCAAAAGGAACACTTTTAGGGATCTATCAACAATTGTACGCTAGAGGTAGCGGTGGAACCTCTGCCCAAGAAGACTTTGGGGTACACTTGCAACACATGAACCTAGATATCCTGTCTCAGGATATGGCACACTTAGGTAAAAGTTACAACAGACAGCGTTCTATTTCAGAAATGACTACTACGCTGAATCCTGATGACAGCTTTAACTACATGCCTTGGAGGTTCTTATACCGCATCATCAACCTATCTAACCTGGTAATTGATGGTTTGGGTGGTGATCAAGCTGAATTGACTACTAGTGTACAAAAACACACTATGGGTCAAGCTTTGGCAGCACGTGGATGGGCTTACTTCTACTTAAACCACCTTTTTGTTAATGACATCTCTAACTTAACTGGACCATCAGTGCCTGTTTATACTGCGTCTGACCAGCTTGAACAGCCAAAAAGCACTGTAGGTGAAGTATTTAACCAAGCCATAGCTGACTTAGAAAAGGCTGAAGTTTTATTGGATGGATTTGTTCGTTCAGACAAAATTGAATTCAACCAGGATGTTGTTCGTGGGGTATTGGCCTATACGTATGGAGCCATGAACAACTGGACGAAAACTTATGAGTATGCAGATAAAGTAGTCAATGCAGGTTACGGAAAAATGAGCCCAGCTGAGATTACTGTTTTGGGCCCTGATGACACTGTAGGTGGATTCAATGATGTAAACGCTCACCAAGCTATTATGTGGGGTGTTACAGTGACCTCTTCTCAAGAACTAGCATCTCTATTTACCTGGTGGGGATTCATGGATGTATTTAGCTATAGCTACGCTGCTGTAGGTAACCACAAAGGAATGGACGCTGGTTTATACAGCAAATTCAGAGCTGATGATATTAGAAAAACACAGTTCCCATATGCCGGAAAATCATTGGGTTACGTACCTGCTTTCAAATTCTACAACACAACGGCACAAGCTAAAGGTTGGAGAACTTTCAGCGGACCACAGGTAAACGTAGATTCAGATGCACACTACATGCGCTCTGATGAATTCTACTTGCTAAAAGCAGAAGCCGCTGCAGAATTAGGAGATGAGGCAACTGCCAAAACAACTCTTAAAAACTACTTGTCTGATCGTATCACTGATGTATCGTACATCGATGCTTTGAGTGGTGCCGCATTACAGGAAGAGATTTCTACACAAACTCGTTTAGAACTATTTGGAGAAGGCAAATCTTATTTCTTGATGAAGAGACAAAGACAAAGCAGAACTCGTGGTGCTAACTGGTTAGACTACAAAGGAGAAACCTTTAGCCACAACGATGAGCGTTTGACCTATGAACTACCAACCAACGAGTTGTTGTTCAACCCAAACATCACTGACCAAAACTAATCTGTATTCAACAGAAGAGAAAACCACCCAATTGGGTGGTTTTTTTTTACCTTCGCCTCAAAGAATAAAGCCATCGAAACTAAGCAACACTCCGTATACGGCATTCGCGCCATCATTGAAGCTATTGAAGCAGGCCAGTCCATCGACAAGATCTATTTACAGAATGGAGCCGAAGGTCCGTTGATGACTTCCTTAAAAAAACTAGCTGCTCAGAAGAGTATCAGCACGGTATTTGTTCCCATTGAAAAGCTCAATAAACTGGGCCAGGGCAATCATCAGGGAGCCATTGCCACCGTCTCACCTGTTGGATTTGTTTCCATGGAAGATTTAGTAGATCGAGTTTGTACTGAGAAAGAAGCCCCCTTGTTTTTGGTGCTCGATCAGGTATCCGATGTGCGTAACTTCGGCGCCATGATACGCACGGCCTCTTGCACCGGAGTAGATGGGATTATCATCCAGTCCAAAGGAGCAGCGCCAGTCAATGCAGATACCGTAAAAACCTCTGCGGGAGCCGTGTATACGGTACCTATCGCTAAGGTGGACCATATCAAAGATGCCGTATATTATCTTCAGTCCTCAGGAATACACGTAGTATCCGCCACAGAAAAAGCGACAAGCACCATTTACGAGACAGATTTAACCCCAGGAATAGCCTTAGTCATGGGCGCTGAAGATACCGGCATATCCCCGGCCGTATTGAAAATAACTGATCACCAGGCTTCGCTACCCATACTGGGAGAAATCGCCTCTTTGAATGTATCAGTAGCCTGTGGGGTTATTTTATATGAAGTAGTACGCCAAAGAATACCTAAAGGATGAATACCACGCCACTAGCAGAACGTCTCCGGCCACAAAACATGGAAGATTTAGTGGGTCAGGGTCATTTGCTAGGCCCCAACGGTGCCTTGACGGGACATATTCTGCGGGATCATATTCCCTCCATGATTTTATGGGGACCTCCAGGTACGGGAAAAACCAGTATCGCACAGATCATAGCTCAAACGACCAAGCGTTCATTCTTTGCCTTAAGTGCCATTCACAGCGGGGTGAAAGAAGTGCGTGACGTTATTGACCGCGCACAAAAAAGTCCCGGGCTATTTACCGCCAAAAATCCCATTCTGTTTATCGATGAGATTCACCGTTTTAGCAAATCCCAACAAGATTCCCTACTCCAGGCGGTAGAAAAAGGTACTGTCACCTTGATCGGTGCTACTACGGAGAACCCGAGTTTTGAGGTAAATAGCGCACTCTTATCGCGTTGTCAAGTGTATGTGTTAGAAAATTTGGGTATAGCTGACCTAGATGCACTCGTGGAGCGAGCTATGACTCAAGACACCTGGCTCAAAAACCAACAGGTGGTTATCAAAGAAAAAAACACCTTGTACCGAGCGAGTTCAGGAGACGGAAGAAAATTACTCAATCTGTTAGAGCTTTTGGTGCAGAGCAACGGTCAGCCAGGACTTGAACTAACCGATGAGTATGTATCCTCACAACTCAAAGCGATGCCGCTTCATTACGATAAATCTGGGGAACAACACTACGATATAGCTTCTGCCCTGATCAAATCGATCCGAGGATCCGATCCAAATGCCTCAATATATTGGCTAGCTAGAATGATTGAGTCCGGAGAAGATCTCAAATTTATTGCACGCAGATTGGTGATCTTGGCTGCTGAAGACATTGGGCTAGCACAACCAACTGCCTTGGTCATGGCCCAAACCACCTTTGAAGCCGTCACATCCATCGGATATCCAGAATCCAGGATCATACTCAGTCAATGCGTGCTATATCTAGCCACATCACCGAAGAGCAACAGTGCGTATCAAGCGATCAATGAAGCACAGGAATTGGTGCGCAAAACAGGTGACCTACCTGTTCCCATGGCCTTGCGGAACGCACCGACTAAACTGATGAAGGAACTGGGATATGGGAAAGAGTATGCTTATGCGCATAATCATCCAGACTCATTTGCCCGTATGGACTTTATGCCGGAAGAAATTAAAGGAACCCAACTCTACACCCCTAGGGAAAACTCTAAGGAACAACAAATTGACCAGCAGATGAAAAAGCTTTGGGGAGGCAAATAGCCTAAAGCCAATCTTTAAGCGTCCTTAAGTCGTGAATGATGGGACAATGCGTATGGACCTGTTTACCCAATGGGTCATAGTGTACTGCCTGCCAGCCCAAGGACAGCGCTCCCAACACATCTGCCTCTAGATGATCTCCTACCATCAAAGCAGATTCTTTCTTGGCTGAAGCGCGCTGTAAAGCGCTTTCAAAAATAAGGGGGTGAGGTTTTTTTACGCCGACACTTTCAGAATCGATCACTTGATCAAAATAAGCCACCAAAGAGGAATGCGCCAACTTTCTAGCTTGCGCCTCCCGAAAACCGTTGGTGATAATATGCAGGGTATAATTTGGCTTTAAGTAGTCCAACAACTCCAAAGTACCCGGCATTAAATGCGTAAACGTGGTTAATAAATCGATATAGACCTCTGAAGCCTGTTGAATCACCGATTCCCCAACAGAAACATCGAGTTGCTGAAAACTATCCCTCAGCCGCCCTAGGCGAAGCTCTTGTTGACTGATCAAGCCCTGACGATACTGTTCCCAATAAGCTTCGTTAATCGGAGAGTATACCGAGTGAAACACCTGAACATCCACAGGAATCGCCAAGTCAGCCAACAACACCTTAAACGCTTCTGCAGAGTTGCGTTCGAAGTCCCATAGGGTATGGTCTAAATCAAAAAATATATGTTCGACTTCAGGACGCAGCATAAAAGGCTTTTAACTGTGCTATATAAAGTTTTTTCCAATCATACTTTTGAGGACTCCCTAAAAGCTCCATGGAAAAGATCACCCCCATCCAACCACCTACTTGATGGACATGGGCATACATCGCTTTCATTTTAAGCAAGGCATCCGCCATGCTTTTTTCTTTAAGCAACGCGTAATCTTGTACCGCAAATGGGTAAACCATTATGGGTTGTTGCATCTCTAAATACAAATCATAAAAATGAAATGGAGTGCACGTCCCCGCGCGAAATCCCAAATCATGGGTATATCCCATAGAATAATCTTCGGTGAATCCAGCATCAACCATATCGCGATAGGTCAATGGAATATTTAATCGATTATATCTGGTTTTACAGGAGTCGATGGGTCTGTGCACAATATCTGACAGCACTTTTTTCTCCTCCAGCAACAGCTCAGGGTCATCAAAAGAAGCGTACGAAGCAGCTAGCGCAATCTGGGCATAGTCTCCAACTGACTTGATCAAATGTTGAAAATGACGGTTATACGGAGAAACATTTTTATCGTAGGGGCCATACTTGGCCAATTGAAAGAATACTTTAGGGACTTGTCTCAGTTTTTTATGGGCTTTAAGCACTTCCTCATACAAGTCATAAGGATCTTTTTTTAAACCCAGGCCTACCAATACCCTATAGCCCAATCTGCGCATTTTGAAACCTACCAAATCCATGGCGATACCTGAAATCTGGCGCAGAAAACCTCGGTACAAAAACTCATGTGAAGCAGACACATTGAGCATCGAACAGTAGTGATACACTTTTTTGTTTGTGCTAACCACTCCGTACATTTCATGCAACATACCCTGAAACCTCTGGGCCCAAAGGTCTACCACTGGGAGGGTTAAAAATCCGTGGCGCGCCCCCAAACTTTGAGCTGCGGGAAAACGACCATGCTCATCGCTGACATGAGGCAAATACTCCTCATAACGGGTCAACAAATAAAAAGAAGCCGCCAACAGGTCACACGAAATCGGCTCTTGTTCCGCGGTTTGAAAAAAACAAGGGAGCCCCCCCCAGTCCACCACAGCCATGGGATAATCCTCAATACCTCCGTCAAAAAGCAAATCGTGGCATTTCATCCACAACCCTGTTCCTAAAGACTGTTTGGTATACGCGAGCTTTGGTCCTGAACTTTCCACAAAAGCTACTCGGTCTGTGGTTAGGGTAAATTTAATCCCAAGAATACGTCCAAAGAACTGTTGGGCTACATAGCGCAGCCTGATGGTAACTTCAGGTGTATAAATGAGTAGATCCTCTGCCATGGTCCCAAAAATAGGGATTTACAACCAATGCTGATCGGCAAAACTCAAGTATTCCTGCTGGGTAATCACCAAGTGATCCAACAACTTAATATCGATTAACTCCACAGCCTTTTTTATTTTTTCTGTGAGTTCTCTGTCTTGAACCGAAGGTTGTAACTGTCCTGAAGGATGGTTGTGGGCCACTACAATAGCCACTGCGTGCCTCTGTAGCGCCTCTTTGAGCAACAATCGAATATCCACATAAGTGGCGGTAATACCTCCCTGACTCAGTCGGTGCATATACAATAATTTGTGGGCATTATTGAGGTAAAGCACCCAAAACTCTTCGTGGGGCAGGTGGGCTAGCTTGGGCTTGAGCAAGTGATATACTGCCTGACTGCTAGTCAACGCACAACGAGTGATGAATGGATCAAGGGGAATACGGCGACTTAGCTCCATAGCCGCCGCTAGACGCACCGCTTTTACTGTGCCCACCCCTTTAAGACAGACCCAGTCGTTCCAGGGTTGAGTAGCCAAACTGGCCAGTTGGTGATCTGCCGATGCGAGTATGGATTGAGCTACAGCCAGTGCGGACTGATGTTGTACCCCGGTGCCTAAAATCAACGAGATCAATTCGGCGTTGCTCAACGCTTGCGGCGATTGGGACATCAATCGTTCACGGGGTTGATCTTCTGCAGACCACAGGGACATAGCTTGGCTCATTCCCTAAAAATAAGCCTCTTTAAAACACCGATTATTTTGTTCCGATCAAGGATAGATCTAGACCGCCAAAGTGTCCAGAACTCATCATCAACACAACGGTTTGCGCCAAATCGATCCCATAAAACAACTCCGCTACTTGTTGGGGGGTGGTAAAGACCCTAAGTCCTGGATGATCGAAAGCTTCCGACACGGCGCTTGGCGCCACCTCATCCATTCGTTTGATGGCCAATGCCTCTGGGTCATAAAACACTACTGCTTGATCTGCGCCAGCCAATGTATGGCGATACTCCGGAAGAAAAGCCGGGTTTAGGCTGCTGTAGGTATGCAATTCCAAGGCTACCACCAATTTGTGTTGGGGAAACTGGGCGCGTACAGCAGCGGTCGTCGCTAGCACTTTACTAGGTGCATGAGCAAAGTCTTTATACACAAATCCAGACCCGTGTCGCTTGACCAACTCAAGTCGTTTAGCTGCCCCCTTAAAACTGGCTATGGCGTTGTAGAAATCCAATTCATCAATTCCCATCAGCTGGCATACCCAACGGGCCCCTGCCAAATTGCTGAGATTGTGCGGTCCAAAAACAGATAACGGCATCAAGCCTTCAGGGGTCTCTAAATAAGTTACTCCGTCGACTACTTCGTGCTCAGGCAAGGTATAGGGTATTCTTTTGAGGTGTCGGTCAGTTTGCTCGGCTAGAGCCGCTACTTTGGCGTCATCTTGACAATAGACCAAACTTCCTCCTGGAACCATTAAGTCGATGAACTGCCTAAACTGATCGTCGTACGATTCCTGAGTGGGGAACACATTGATGTGGTCCCAGGCGATGCCGCTGATCAGGGCAATATTGGCCTGGTACCAATGAAATTTGGGCCTGCGATCAATCGGCGAAGACAGATACTCGTCCCCTTCGATCAGCATAAATGCATTTTCTGTAGTCAAATGCACCATACGGTCAAAACCTTCCAGCTGTGCCCCCACCAAATAGTCAACCTCCATACCACATTGATGCAAAACGTGCAAAACCATCGAAGTAATTGTGGTCTTTCCATGACTTCCTGCGATCACCACACGTGTTTTGTGTTGTGCGTGGTGGTATATATATTCCGGATAAGAAAGCACGTTTAGGCCCATTTCCTGGGCGCGCAACAATTCTGGATTGTCGGGTTTGGCGTGCATCCCCAAAATAACCGCATCTATATCTGAGGTCAATCGCTCAGGAAACCACCCCATTTCTGCGGGAAGTATCCCCTGTGCTTTAAGTCGTGTTTTGGAAGGCTCAAAAATCACGTCATCGCTTCCGGAAACTTCAATTCCTTGATGGGCCAAGGCTAGGGCTAAATTGTGCATCGCACTGCCTCCAATGGCAATAAAATGGACTTTTCTCACTGGTGCTTACTTAGGTGAATGGTTTTCCACAACAGGTCCTTTAAGGCCATCAGCCCCGTTTCTGCTACGGAAGAGAAAAATACGTAAGGAGTATCGCCAAAAACACCGTCTAATTCAGCGGTTAATGCCTCTTGAAGCTCTTGATCCAACATATCAGACTTGGAAATTCCGATTACTCGATCTTTGTCTAAGAGTTCGGGGTTGTATCGGCGCAATTCATCCAATAAAATATGGTAATCTTTAGCGATGTCTTTTGCATCTGCAGGGATCAAAAAAAGCAAGGTGGCATTGCGTTCAATATGGCGTAAAAAGTAGTGACCTAACCCTTTTCCCTCGGCAGCCCCTTCAATGATACCTGGGATATCTGCCATAACAAAACTTTGAAAGTCACGGTACCCTACAATCCCTAAATTGGGTTTTAGTGTCGTGAATTCGTAGTCGGCAATTTTGGGTTTAGCTGCGGTGATCACGGACAATAAGGTTGATTTGCCCGCATTGGGATAACCCACTAAACCGACATCGGCTAAAATCTTGAGTTCTAGCGTATAGTAGCCCTCTTTTCCAGGTATTCCCGGCTGGGCATATCGAGGAGTTTGGTTCGTGGATGTGCGAAAATGCCAGTTGCCCAGACCGCCCATACCTCCCTCGAGTAGAATTATTTCTTGACCGTGCTCTGTTATTTCACAGACAAACTCTCCGGTTTCAGCATCTTTGACAACGGTTCCCAGCGGCACGTCGACATAGACGTCTTTTCCATCGGCTCCAAAACTTCTGTTTTTACTCCCGTGCTCACCGTGGGTGGCACTCATGTGCTTGGTGTATTTGTAGTGCAGTAAAGTCCACAGGTTCTTGTCTCCCCGGAGAATGACATGTCCTCCGCGGCCGCCATCTCCCCCATCAGGACCTCCCTTGGCCACAAATTTTTCTCTATGCAGGTGCATAGATCCTTTTCCTCCGTTTCCAGAGGACATATACACTTTTACGTAATCAACAAAATTTCCGTCTGTCATCTATCCTAGGTTGGCGATCACCTCGGCAATGCGCTGTTTGACTTCTTCAATGGCTCCTATACCATCTACCGAATAAAATTTATTTTGCGCTTGGTAGTAATTCCTAAGCGGTGCTGTTTTCTGGTTGTACTCATCAAATCGCGTACGGATTTTAGTCTCGTCTTGATCATCTGGACGCCCACTTATTTTACCGCGTTCCAACAGACGCACCAACAATTCCTCATCGTGGGCCTCAAGAGCAATGGTAGCGCTAACCGCCATGTTTTTACCGGCCAAAAACGCATCTAACGCCTCGGCTTGTGCGGTTGTTCTGGGGAACCCATCAAAAATAAATCCTTTGGCCTCAGGAGTTTGGTCCACTGCTTCCTCCAGCATATCGATGGTTACCTGGTCGGGCACCAATGCACCTTGATCCATATACGATTGGGCCAATAACCCTAAAGGAGTGCCGTTTTTTATGTGGTGGCGAAACAAATCTCCGGTAGATAAATGCTTTAATCCGTAGGTTTCCTTAAGGAATTCTGCTTGGGTCCCTTTACCAGCGCCGGGCTTACCAAATAGTACAAGTTGAATCATGAGGTGTAGATTAGGCTCAAGGCCTCTATTAACTGGTGGCAAATATACAATTTTGACAGGTGTTTTACGCTTAGGACACGGCCAATCTCGGTTTATATTGTATTTTTGCCCAGAGATCACCAAACCCATGAACTACTTTTCTTCAGACTTCACATTAGGCATTTTAGGCGGAGGACAATTGGGCAAAATGCTCCTACAAGAAACCCGCAAATGGGATGTGACTACAGCGGTTCTCGACCCCAGTGGGGATGCTCCCTGCCGATTATCCGCCAACAGGTTTGAAACAGGGGTATTGATGGACGAGGATACGGTTTATCGGTTTGGACAATCAGTTGATGTGCTCACTATTGAAATTGAACACGTCAACCTGAATGCGCTTTATCGATTAGAAGCCGCAGGAGTTCAGGTGATTCCGTCGCCTAAATCCTTGGAAATCATCGCCAATAAAGGACGTCAAAAACTTTTCTACAGAGACCATCAAATTCCCACAGCAGATTTTTCCACTTTTGCTTTCACCTCAGAAATCCAAGAATCCATCGATCGCGGGGCCTTGTCTTTTCCCTTTGTGTGGAAAAGCACTCAATTTGGTTATGATGGACAAGGGGTTAAAATTGTGCGCCACTCCGAAGATTTAAAAGGATTGCCTCAAGTAGAATGCATCGCAGAAACGTTAGTTCCTTTTGCCAAGGAGCTTGCTGTAATTGTCTGCCGAAATCATTCGGGCCAAGAAGTCGCTTATCCCGCAGTTGAAATGGAATTCCACCCTGAGGCCAATCAGGTAGAGTATGTCCTATGCCCCGCGCAAATCACCCCGAGCATTCGTGAACAGGCTGAAAAAATCGCTATGGATGTCGCTCGAAAAATCAACCATATCGGACTCCTAGCGGTTGAATTATTTTTGACTCCCGAAGGTGCTATTTTAGTCAATGAGATTGCGCCAAGACCGCACAACAGCGGCCACTTCACCATAGAAGCTAGTGTCACTAATCAATTTGAACAGCACCTTAGAGCGGTATTAAATCTACCCCTGGGAGACACCAGTTCTAAAACCGCTGCTGTTATGGTAAATCTTGTAGGGGATGAAGGAAGCGAAGGTCCTGTTTCTTACGAAAACATGGAAAAAATATTGGAACTCCCCGGAGTCACTCCGCACCTATACGGCAAAAAAATAACCAGACCATTTCGCAAAATGGGACACGTGACCATTACTGACCCAGATCCTATAAAAGCTCGCGCAGTGGCACAACAAGTTAAAGAGCTCATCAGGGTTGTGGGCCCCCAACTGATACCTCAACAAAAAAAAACTTTTTGATATGACACAAGTATCCATCGTTATGGGCAGTGACAGCGACCTTCCAATAATGCGCGAAGCAGCCCTCATGCTTGAATCATTTGGTGTAGACTATGAGCTGGATATTGTTTCCGCCCACAGAACACCTGAAAAACTAGTTGACTTTAGCCAGAATGCACACACAAGGGGCATTAAAGTGATCATCGCTGGTGCCGGTGGTGCAGCACATCTACCTGGTATGGTGGCCTCCATGAGCCCCCTTCCTGTGATTGGCGTACCTATTAAAAGCAGCAACTCCATCGATGGGTGGGATTCTGTATTATCCATTCTGCAAATGCCCGGCGGAGTACCTGTAGCGACTGTCGCCCTCAACGGAGCAAAAAATGCAGGTATCCTAGCCGCTCAAATTCTGGGCGCTCAACAACCCGAGCTCTTAGAAAAAATAACGGCGTATAAACTTGGCTTAAAACAAGCCGTGCTGGACAAATCTGCCCAACTCAAAAAATAAATTTTATCAACGCTTAATTCTGGTCAGGCGCTATGCGACTCAACCCCTTATTGCAACCTTTTGACACCCTACCCTGGGATCAAATCAAACCCGAAGATTTTCAAGAAGCGCTCCCATTAGCCTTGAAAAAAGCGCGCGAAGAACTAGCTCAGATCGAGCAAAATGAAGCAACCCCAAGCTTTGAGAATACCGTAGAAGCCTTGGAATGGTCGGGTGAACTCTTGGGGAGAATTTCTGGGGCCTTATTCAACCTCAACGCAGCAGAAACCAATTCGGAAATTCAATCGATCGCGCAAGAAATCGCTCCTGCTTTGAGCGCATTTAAAAATGACTTGTTTCTCAACAAAACACTCTTTCAACGCGTAGAGGCTGTGTTTCAAAATCCCCCAAAAAACCTGAGCGAAGAACAAACCATGCTGCTGGAAAAAACCCATAAATCATTTGTGCGCCAGGGAGCCTATTTGAGTGAAGAAAAGCAAGAAGTGCTCAGGAAAATAGACAGTGAACTAGCCGTGAGCCAACTTCAATTTGGTCAAAATCTATTAGCGGACACCCAAGCATATTCCAGGTTATTGACCAGTGAGGAAGAAATCATGGGACTGGACGCAGATTACTTATCAGCAGCGAAACAGCAAGCTGAGGCTCAAGGAAAACAAGGATGGTTGGTCAACCTATCCTACCCGAGCTATATTCCCTTGATGAAATACGCGCAAAACAGATCGATTCGCGAAGAACTATACCGCGCATTTGCCTCCCGAGGACACCAGAAAAACGAACACAACAACGACGTATTGGTATCCAAAATAGCGGAATTAAGACACCAAAGAGCCACGCTGTTAGGCGACGAAAGTCATGCCCACTACACATTAAATGAGCGAATGGCGCAGAGCCCAGAGGCGGTTGACCGCTTTTTGCGCACATTGCTCGATCGTGCAAAACCTGCCGCTGCTGCAGAATTTAAACAATTGACCCTTAGAGCGGCTCAAGATGGCCTAGCTGATCTTCAAGCTTGGGATATTTCCTTTTACACGGAACTGCTTAAAAAAGAACAAATTTCCCTGGATGATGAAACGCTAAAACCTTTTTTTTCTCTGGACCACGCTTTAGCGGGTGTATTTAAAATTACCGAAAAACTCTTTGGACTTAGCTACCAGAAAACCGATCAAATAGCCGTTTATCATCCTGAGGTTCAGGTGTACAAAGTCCACCATCCACAACGAGGATTTGTCGCCTTTTTGTACCTAGATTTTTTCCCAAGACCCGGAAAAAGAGACGGTGCTTGGATGACCTCCTTTCAATCTCAATATATCAGAGAAACTATAGTGCAAAGACCTCAAGTCTCTGTGGTGTGTAATTTTACCCGACCCACTGCAGAAAAACCCTCACTGTTGAGTTTTAATGAGGTGACTACGTTGTTTCACGAGTTTGGACACGCACTACACGGTATGCTGGCCAATACCAAATACCCCAGTTTATCGGGAACCTCTGTGGTTTGGGATTTTGTAGAACTGCCTAGCCAATGGATGGAAAACTGGTGTTATTTTCCTGAGGCTCTTCAACTTTGGGCTAAAGACTACAGAACTGGCGAGCCACTTCCTCAAGCATCTATTGAAGCCTTACAAAGTGCCAAAAAATTTATGGAAGGATGGGCTACAGTCCGGCAAATCTCTTTCGGTTTACTAGACCTCGCCTGGCATGGATCAGATCCTAAGGGAAAAAGCATCAAAGAAATCGAACAGGGTGTATTTGCCGAAACACAGTTTACGCCCCAGGTATCTGGGACGGCCATGAGCACCTCATTTGCCCACATTTTTCAAGGAGGGTACGCCGCAGGTTATTACTCCTACAAATGGGCAGAGGTCTTGGATGCTGATGCCTTTGAAGCGTTTCTAGAATCCGGCGGACTTGACATAGAAACCGCTCAACGATTTGAACAGCACATCCTCTCACAAGGCGGCACACAAAAAGCGGAAGTGCTGTATCGAAAATTTAGAGGGCGTGATCCAAAGCCTGAAGCTTTGTTGCGCAGGGCTGGATTACTTGACGAGCTGTTTCGCCGATAAATCCATCACACCTCCACTGAGATTGATCACAT